>Ga0308164_10000167_pt1 | contig 170886 bp, 153 predicted proteins | sample PhyTR2_FD_201031 | JGI IMG/M metagenome (GOLD analysis project Ga0308164, IMG submission 201031) | Phyllosphere microbial communities from UC Gill Tract Community Farm, Albany, California, United States - DLSLT.R2 | ecosystem: Host-associated > Plants > Phyllosphere > Unclassified | place...
CATTCCGAACACAGAAGTTAAGCCTGCCAGCGCCGATGGTACTGCGAAAGCGGGAGAGTAGGACGCCGCCAGTTTTTATTAAAGTCTCATACATTATTGTATGAGACTTTTTTTTGATAGATACTACAACAAATACCTCAAATGAATCTAGCAATCTAACAATGTAACAATGTAACAATCTAGAAATGTATTAATGTATATCACTCTTTCTTCTTCCAAAACTTCCCAGCTGGATAATGAGATCACTCTATCAAATTTGATTATATCTCGTTTACATTAAATACTTTTATTGTAAATCAATTATTCAGAGTTTAACATATTATTATTCCGGTTAAAATTTAAAAGTAATATCAAATAGAACTTATGGTAAAAACTATATTGCTTTGGTATGTAGTAGCTGGAATTGTAACAGATACCCCTGATAGCTGTAATTGTATCGGAATATTATTATAAGCTCCAAGTGCCACAATTGCACTGATTCGAAATAACTCAATATCCGTTTGTGTAAGTGTTATATAAGTGGTTCCTCCGGTTATAGTACATAATCCACAGGCAGTAGTTCCATTTCCTGTTCTTTTAGCAGATAAGATAAGAGAACTGTTCCATGTAGGATTAGGTTGATAATGTACAGAAACCTTAGCATTACCCAGAAGTAATGGAACGCTTGCAGCTAATAAAACCTGATTAGCTGCACTCTGGTACGTTCCGGTATAATTAGTACCTGCTTCAGTAATAGTGGTGATGGGAACTGTCCAGGCTGTACCCGTAACAGTTAAGGTTTGAGCTTTAACATAATAGTTGAATAAAAGAAGCAATAAAATAGACAGATATTTTATGTAAAATTGGTTTTTGGAAAAATGGCAGTTAGGCTTCATAATGTTTTAGTTTACTCTGTGATGGTAAAAGTAATAATAACCGGAGTGCTGGTACGGGCAGACAGGTTGGCATATGTATTGGTAACAAGACTAATGGTAAGCTGATGACCATTATTGGTTCCATTTCCAGTGAAGGCTCCACCAATTCCACTGATAATAGTAGCTGCTGTAGTGGTAAGAGTGACGAGTCCTGAAGATGTTCCCAATGTACCACCACCTGATCCGGAAGCAGCAGCAGCCTGAACTCTTATACTAACACCGGGAATAATTGTATTAACAGCAGCCGTAATTCTTCGGGTAAGCCCTGCAGGAGCGATAGCAGACGAGTAATTAACCCATTTGGTTGTATTAACAGCGGGATTTACTATTGCTAATCCAGCTTCTGTAGGAGATACAAAATTGAGTGTAATATTTCCGGTGGGTTCTACATCCATTAATGTTACCACAGGCAGCGTCACAGAAACAGAACTACTTCCGGTAGTTTGTGACAATAGTGTACCGGATAGAAGCAAGGAAAATATACATATTATGATATTCAGATCTCTCATTTTTTCTTTTTTATTTCATTATATCCTACTTTTATGGATTCCTGCTGGTACTTGACTTCTGTTTGCTGTTTCACTATACTAATGGTAATATCTTTTATTTCCGAAGGATTTAATGTAAAATTTAAACTATCTATTGAAATCTTATACCGCTTATCGAGACCGTTTCTGTATAATTTTATATTCCAGTTTCCCGGGCGCAGATAAGTAAAATCAAATTTTTCTCCTATATATCCTACCTTTCTATAGACTTGCTCTCCGTTTGATGCTTCAATAATGATACTTTCTCTTTTCTTTTTTTCTTTTTTAAACTGATATTGGGCAAAGCTCGGTTGATTATTCTCAGCAGCTTCATTAAACAGAATAAATCCCTGGATTTTTGAAGCCGTTGTTAAGCCAAAATTAAAAGTGTTCTCTTTATTATTCAAAGATATTTGTGTGGGTAATGAGATATCAGCAATATCATTAATAGCTGTGGTCGACCGGTCTATTTCCAGCAAATAATCTCCCGGTGTTATATTTTTAAATATATAATCTCCATTTTTATCTGTAATGGAAAGATGACTTCCCATCATTAATCTTATTCCCTCTATTTTTTTTGCACCCATATTGCGGATGTTTCCGGATAAAGTGGTGTATTCTGCAATTTTTTGTACCGGTATATTTAAGCGTAATGTATAGCGTAATGAAAATATAAAATCCTTATTTCCCAGTTCTCCTCTCTGTAGAGCATAACGTCCGGAAATATCAATTTCATGCCCTTTGACAATCTGTTGATGGAAAAGGATCTCAAAAAGATTTCGGTCATTATAATATTCTTCCGGAACATAATTATTCTGGTAAAAAATGCTTAAATAATTGATATCAGTGAATCTACTGAGAATGCGTGCTCCATAGTAAATCTGCTTTTCATTTTTCATCTGATATCTGGATGTAACAGCATAACTTCCATATATATTGAAAGAGGTTTTAAATTTTTCAAACGCCAGATTAGCAGTATAAAAGCTTGAATTTCCTGTAAATCCAGAAAGATAATTATCAGTTTTACCCCATTGACTCTGCAAATTCAGTTGAAAAATCCCTATCTGCTGGTCTATGGTAAGCCTTACAAATCTTTCATAATAATCAAATTGTCTTGGTTCCAGACGGTCTTGATATTTTTGATAGCCGTTGTAAAGCATCGCCGATCCTTTTTTTGCATATCTGTAATTGATGCCATATTGAAGATATTGTCTGTAAGGTGCTGCTAAATATAAAGTATCCCGTTGAAAATTTCTTGCATCCTTTACATAATTGGCAAATAAGTTGAGACGTTTTGAGATTTTGTACTGAAGATTTCCGTTAAAATTACTCGTATTGTTGAAGTAGCCTGCAAACTGAGGGCTCGATCTCATGTACATGATATTTCCATTAAACTTTTCAAAACTTCCCAAAACTTGTATCATATAAGCACTGCCTTCAGTTCGGTCTGTTGTACTGTACGCTATTTCACCGGATACATTAAGATTTTTATTCAGTTTAAATTTTCCTGTTACATATGGAAGATGAGCATTAGAATCCAATTTCAGACCATTTAGACTAAAGCCGGAATCTTCAGTTCGTGGGATTTTATATAAATAACCTGCCATAATTTCAGATTCTTTATTCAGTTTAAATGTTGAATAAATATTAAATTCATCTTTAATATCACGGAAAAACCTTGGGTGATTATAAAAACTGCCTATGCTGAATTTTTTAAAGTTATACCGAAACTCGGCACCTCTTCCATAGCGGGCAAATTCTGTGAGATACGATGAAGTGTACGCTTTATCACCCAGGTGAACAGAAAAGTTTTCCCTTCTGTAATTGATGAAATACTCTTCATATTGAGTGAAAGAATTAAACTCTATGGGATTTTTTGTTACGGCATGAAATTCAAGCTGTCCTTTATTGTTTTTGTCGAGGCTTCCCTTCCCATAAATTTCTCCCTGTAATCCGTCCTGGTACACCCCTCTGTTTTGCATTCCGATAAAAGACAATGATGCTGAAACCGGTAACCGATGATAAATGTCGTCCTCAATGGGCTTGGTAGAAATAATCTGGATGCTGGAATATACTGTTTGATTTTCTTTCGGCCGATCACTGGAAGAAACGGATAGACTTAGATTTTGATATTCATTTTTTCCTAAATCCGCATTTGTATTTTTACTAACAGTCACTATTTTTGTTTCTCCAGGCAACAGAAGTAAGGAAGGTCCATTATCGATAGTAGCATTTTTACTTTCCAGTAACAGATTTTCAGTTCCATTTCCACTGTTTTTTATCAGGAAGGAAGATATAATGGGCTCTCCGGCTTTTACAAATTCCGGAGCATGGATTGCCATTACGGAAAGCTTTCTGTTACCGGCAATGAATATTGGCAAAGATTGAAGAATTGGGTTCCCATTATTTTTTTCTGTTCCGTGTAAGGTAATCAAATAATGACCCTGTGGGCATTCTGCAGCAATACGCAAGGGAACAATATAGAGCGTCTTTTGGCCTGCAGGAATGAGGTGTTCACTGTTTGTGATGATAGGCTGTATATATTGCCCTGATGTTTCTATACGGATGTCATAAATCTTATTTTCTGAAGTTTTATTTTCTATAGTAAAAGAAATAGAAGTAGCTGTTCCCGGAAGTAGACTATCTTTTTTGCTGACAAATTCTTTAGGTTGCTGAGAAAAAATAAGTACCGGGAATAATAGAATAACACAATATAGAATCCAGTTTTTAATCATTTTTTACTTCTAGTTCCACATTGAGGGCGAAAGCATTTTCGTCTTCATCGGTTGCTATAATCACAGCGTTATATTGATCCGGGGAAATTGTATTGACGTCAATATAATATGATTTGGATGTTTTAGGCAGTAATCCCATGGCCTGACTGGAAAATGTTCCTAATTTTTGACCTGTTTTACGATTATAAATTTCAATTACTGCAGTAGGCTTACAATAGATATCACCTTTATTGGCTATGGCTATTTTTACCGTCTTTCTGCCTTCTTCTTTTTCGATTTTTACACTCTCAAATTTAAGGTTAGGTTTTACTGTATCAGTGTTATAATCGGTAATTACCTGTATGGCATACCGGATAATAGAAGTAATATTAATTCCCTGTTTACTGTCACTAGGCTTTACTTCATCTACCGGCTCAACAATGATCACACTCCAATAGCTGCCTGCATTGATAGTAGTATTGGGAATGGTAATTTCATAATAGACCTCTGTTTTTTCTTTTGCCTTTAAAGTAATAAAATTGGTATTTAGCTTAATCCAATCTGTATTTGTTTTTTCGTTGGTATGAGGACTTGTATAATTGATCGTACCATCTGATTGATAGGTGAAATCCTGTAAAAATATTTTTACATTCTGTGGTTTATTACCTGTATTTTCTATCGCAATTTTGCCTTTATAGACCTGCCCGTTTTCAACTTTATAGTGGTGGGTAAGACCATTGAGAATGACAATACTTGCCTGTAAAAAGGTAAAAGGGATTAGAAATGATACCAATAAGAGAATGCGCTTTATCATTTTTAATGTAAAGTTTAGGTTAATATAGAGCAATAGAAAACTAAGAAGAAACCTGATAAATCGATTTCTTCTTACTTATAAAAGGGGGGATTCAGAATTAGTTATCTGAAATCGTGTACGTTACTTTTGCAACAGTTGAGGCAGTTGCCTGTAGATCCGCATAGACTGCAACGCCACCAGGACCACTTCCTGCGACAAGTGCATACGTAAGGTTATGTCCGTTGTTAGCACCATTTCCTGTGTAAGCACTTCCAATTCCGGAAACAATTGTCTGATCAGCACCACTGAGTGTTAACTGTGCAGAAGGAGTACCTAATGTTCCACCTCCAGCGCCTGTAGCTGCTGCTGCGGTTACATGGATGTCGATGCCGGGAATAATAGCATCTAATTTTACAGATACATTACGGGTAGGATCAGCAACAGATTTAATAGAAGAATAGTTTAGCCAAAGGGTAGTATTACTTGCACTTGGTATAATAGGTAAACCGGCTTCTGTAGGAGCTGTAAAACCTAATGTAATATTTTTTGTAGCTGCCGGTTCAATGTCTACCAGTGCAACTTCGGGGATAGTGATTGTAATGGTATGATCGTCCTTATTGGTATCCTGTGCATTTATGCTGGTAGAAATGGCCAAGGCCACTAAAGATAATAGTGGAAATTTGAAATTTTTCATGGTAATCGTATTAATAGTTTTGTAAAGTGAAGTTAATAAAAAATCAATAATATGTGGAATTTAAATTTATTTTTTTTGTATTACTGTGTGTTTATTAACAATGTATTAATAATATGGTTTTGAATAATCTATATTTGGCAGGGGTGCCAATGTGGCTTTATGGCTGAGAAATAAACGGTTTTTCCTACAGATTACTGTAAGAGTATTTTGTTTTATAGGAATAATATTTTGTAATAGAGATGATGATTTTAATGACTGTACTATCAATCTGAAAATATAGATTTAATCAATGATGTATTTAGAATCTACTCAGGATTCCCCAGTGGATTTTGATATCATTGAATTTAAAAGGATTTCCAAATTCATTACCATTCGATAGCTGAAAGCTCATCAAACCGAGGGGAATAAAGAAATTGAAACCCAGCCCCACGCTATAGAGTTTGGGCTTTACATTGAGCGATTTATTATTGAGTTGTCCATATTGTCCGAAGAAATCAAAAAAGGCCTGATTCCCGATCAGATAGCGATATTCTAAACCTCCGTAGTAATAGAAATCGCCGGCGAGAGAATTTTCATTGAATCCTCGCATAGAATTCCAGCCTCCAAAACGGTACAGTTCATTCGCGGAAAATTCAATTTTAGAGTCCATCATGGCTCCTTCCGCTTTAATATTGAGGAAATGATTCCCCGAAATATGATAATTATGCTCCCCAAAGAAATAAAACTGGTTTTGATTTGCTTTAATATTATCCTTGGTATAGGTTGTGGTCAGGAAGTCATAGCCTGCACTGATCTTGGTTTTGTACAGGAAAAGATCGATGTCAGTAGGTTCTGTCATTTCAAACCAGAGCCCGATCCCTTTTTTGTTGTAATCCTTCCCCTGAACATACAGCGTATCAATAATACTCGAAGTTTCAAACGTTCCTCTCAGACCGATTTTATTCCGGTTATTGATATGATAGTAGAGAGCCGGAAGCATCTTTACATTGGCAAAAGTTGAATCCTGGCGGTAAATATTGACTTTCATATTCAACCCTACATTCGATTTAAACAGATACGGAATATCTGCCTGCAGATCGAAAGTCTGTCCTTTATCCGGATTTCGCTGCCAGTATAAATTAATAGCTTCAAAACCATTGAACATATTCCTGAAATTAACATTCAGAGTACCGTTCAAGGTAAATTTTTCTGTTTTGTCATTTCCAAATCCGATAACTCCATCAAAAGTATTGGTCTTTTTCTTTTCCATGAAAAGATAAATCTGGGTGGAATCTTTTGTGAATAACGTTTGCGGCTGCCGTTCCAACGTGACGAAAGGATGGGTCTGGAATGTTTTATTGATCGCAATAAGATTCTTATCATCGTACGTTTTTCCTTTGAATTCTTTTTCAAGATTTTTCATGAATCTTTTAGGAATTCTTTCGTAGCCTTTTACCACAAAACCATCAATGGTCCGTTTATCATTTTTATTGATGTCCAGTTCTACAATGGGATACCCGTTTTTCTGGCCTTTAAACTTAGATTTAATCCTGCTGAAGGAATAGCCTTCATCAATATATCTTTTGTTAATGCTCTTTTTGGTAGAATCTAAACTTTTAGTGAAAAAATCTTTCTGAATCTTTAATTTCTGAACAATAGAATCGGAAAGTTCAACATATGTTTCATTGTAATTTTTTCCTTTGTTGTAGAAAATATCAGTTGTATCTCCCTTTTTCTTTACATCCTTAAGCTCTGTGAAGAAGTAATTGCTCTGCGCCAGGGAATCTAAAAATTTCACGGCAGAAGTAGAATCTTTTACCTTTCTTGTAACTTTAGTTTCTGTGTCGATAAGGAAGTAATGCTTCTTCTGCGCTTGAATACAAACGCAGAACAGGATAAAAAATATTTTTAGAAACAGCTTCAATTCTCCATGTATTTAAATCATTAAAAACATAATGGTTTAAATTTTATTATTAATTAAAATTTGTTTTAATAACTGAAACTAGTCCAGTTTATTATATTTCTTCATTAAATTCTCATACGTCCCCTGAGGAAGAATCCATTTCAACGGTACCCCAATTTTCTGTCCGAATTTACCAAAATAATAATGGGCTTTCCATTTGTTTTTGCCCAAAAGATTTTCAACATATTCAGCGACTTCCAGAGGTTCTGTTCCATCGCCGACATGAGAATTCATCAACGCATACACTTTATCGAAAATATTTTTGTAAGGTTCAGAAACATGGGTTCTTACCCTGTTTTCAGCAATATTAGTTTTAATATCTCCTAAATGCAGTGAACAGGCATCGATATTCCATGGGTATACCTCATATCTCATGGCCTCAGTAACCTTATCCAGCGCAGATTTTGATGCAGAATAAAACCCTCTGAAAGGAAGCCCCATTTCACTTCCGATACTGGAAACATTAATGATTTTTCCAAATTTATTTTCACGCATTTTCGGCAGTACAGCGCTCATCATCTGAACGGCTCCCACCAGATTCAGATTGAATAATTTCAAAATATCTTCCTTTGTAGAATCCTCTACAGATCCTACCATTCCCATTCCGGCGTTGTTGATCAGAACATCAATTCTGTTTTCCGTTTTCAGTACTTCAGCAATAGCATTTTGAATGGCTGTATTATCCGTAACATCGGTTGGAATAGAGGTAAAATATGAACTTTCCGTATGTTTTCTGCTTAATCCATATACTTTATGGCCTTTTTTACCAAAATATTCGGCCAATACAAAACCGATTCCTGAGGATGTTCCTGTGATGATGATTACTTGAGAATTGTTCATGATTAGTTTTTAGTTACAATAGACGATAAATCTTCCCAAAACAGCGGATACGATTTTTCTACAACATCTTCATCCTCAATAGTAAGTGAGGCGATAAGACAGAATGGAGCAAAACTCATGGCCATTCTGTGATCCTGATACGTTTTTATGGAAATATGTTCCTCGGGCTCATTAAAACTGATCGATTTGATCGTCAAATCAGTAATTTCTGTTTCTGTTCCCAGTTTTTTTAATTCGTTATGCAGCGCCTGAAGCCTGTCGGTTTCTTTTACTTTCAAAGTTCCCAATCCTGAAATATCAAATGGGATTTTTAAAGCGGCGGCTGTTACACAAAGGGTTTGTGCGATGTCCGGACAATTATTCATATCCAGAACAATTTTTTCGGGAAATATAAAATTAGGATCTGGTTGTAATGTAATCTTATGTTCATCTTCCGAGAAAATCGTTGTAATCCCAAAAAACTTCTCGTAAATCTCCGCAATGGCAGAATCTCCCTGAGTAGATTCTTTATAGAAACTTTTCAGGTGGATGGTTTCTCTTCCCAATGCACAGATCGAGTAGTAGTAGGAAGCTGAACTCCAGTCACTTTCCACTTCATAGCTCACCGTAGATGCTCCATCGTTTATAGTGAATGGTTGTACTTGTATTGTATTTCCAATAAAGTGGGTTTTAATTCCGAATTTGGTTAAAATATCTAACGTCATTTCGATATAAGATCTCGAAGTCACTTCCCCAACGAGATTGATTTCGAGTCCATTTTCCAGCTTTCCGGCAATCAATAAAAGAGAAGTAATAAACTGGCTTGAAATATTCGCAGGAACATTCACCTGAGTCTGAGTGATCTTTCTTCCATGGATTTTCAAAGGCGGAAAACCTTCATTTTCCAGATACTCAATTTCTACACCCAGATTTTGCAGGGCAGTGACCAGATTTTTGATCGGTCGTTCTTTCATCCTTCCCGAACCCGTAAGAATCGTTGTTTTTCCTTCTGCGATGGAATAATAAGAAGTAAGGAAACGCATGGCGGTTCCAGCGTGGTGGATATCTACAATTTCAGTAGTCTCAGACAATGCTTTTTTAAGCAATTGGGTATCCTGGGAATTAGATAAATTACCGATTTTTATATTGTTGAACAAACTTTCCAAAATCAACAAACGATTCGAAATACTTTTCGAACCGCTAATCTGTACTGTTGTGTTGCCTATTAATTTTGATTTTTCTAGCTTCATTATTTCTTCAGATTTAAGATGTTCAGACATCAGATTTCAGACTATTACAGTTGAGTATCTGAAATCTAATATCCGGTATCTTATTTTAATTTTTCATTATTCTGATGGCGGTCTTTATCGCGGTCAGTTTTTATTTTCATTTTTTTATCGAAAGCATCCTGTAGATTCACTCCGGTCTGGTTGGCCAGACATAGGGTGACAAACAGTACATCCGCTAACTCCTCTCCCAGATCTTTCGTCTTATCGCTTTCTTTTTCACTCTGCTCACCATATCTTCTGGCAATAATCCTTGCGACTTCACCTACTTCTTCAGTAAGCATAGCCATATTGGTGAGTTCATTAAAATAGCGGACGCCAATGGTTTTGATCCATTCGTCGACCTGCTGCTGTAGATGGGTAATTTCCATTATTGATAAGCTCCTAGAGTAGGATTAGACGTTCTGGATACATTCACAATATCAAAAGGAACCGTTCCTGCAGTTGCAACATTTCCTTTGCCTCTTGCCGGAGAGGTTGTTTTTACTCTTAAATTCTGTTTTGCCGTAAAATAATTAACAAATTGAGGATCCTGATTCTTAATACTTTGTATCACATTAGCATTGTTGTCAAAAGGAAAACCTGCTTCTGAGGTACTGGAATATTTTATTAAAGAGTTTTGAATCAGAAAGTCAAACTGCTGTCCTGGAGTTTGTTCAAAATTCACCGCATTATCCCTGTCGGAATAAATAATAGAATTTTTGACACTAAGATTCTGCAATGCTCCCTGTTCGGTTTGTCCGGCATCATTCTTCCATTCGTTGGTGGCGAAGATCCCCATTCTGTTAAACGAACCCAATGTTTTCGAATAATTGGCAATGGTAGCATGGGTATAATTATGATTACCCCCTCTGAAAATTCCTATACAGGATTCCCCACAGTTATTCATCACTAAATTTTTGGCATTAACGGTAGAACCTACCGCATAAATTCCATATTCCTGGAAAGTATGGATAAACGAATTGCTGATGGTAGCATTCGTCTGTCTCATATCCAATCCTCTCGTTCCTCCAAACAGTCTTGCATACGCCATATTAAGGATAGAACCGGTCTCCATTCTGATAGAGTTCCAGTTTTTAGGAATCGTATCATAATAAGGGTCATTCCTGTCACCACGCAGAATTACTTCATGATCCAGGGCTCCGTTGATGTTCAGAGTTGCTCCGGAAGAAACTTTCATTCCGCTGTTTTTGTGGAAATATACTTTTGTTCCCTGCTGGATATTCAGCATAATATTCGGGTTTACGGTAAGATCACCATAAATGATTTTTGCTTTAGTATTGTCCCAGACTGTATTGCTGGCAATCACATTGGGGTTACTGGAAGATTTGATGAAAAATTCTGCATCCTGCACCACAGAGAATAATGTCACGTGCTGTTGTCCTGCCGGGCTGGTGAACAATACTTTGTCTTCGGCAATTGCTTCAGGGCCAGTAGCTTCAGGGGCAATTTCAACAAAAATATAAAGGCTGTCTTTTTTTCTTAACGGAACATCTTTAAAGTCAATTCCGGCTTTTCCGTCTACATTGATTTTATACAGAGAGGCAGCACCTTTTTCCAGATTAATCCTTGGAATCAAAATATCTTTGTCCTCATTATTGTATACTTTTACCACATAAGTTTCAGAGCGTACCTGATGATATACAGTATCACAGAATACGGTATCTTTTGAAAAACGCAGTTGCTGTGACGGGGCATCAAAGGTAATATCGTCTTTATTACATGATACTGCTGCAAGAAGCATCCAAAAAGAAAGAGCCAGTAATAATTTGAATTTCATCGAAATTAAAGTTTAATATAGATTCCAAATTTAACGAAAATACTTTGAATTTCTTATCAAGAAAAAAAATATTGGACCTAGAGTTTGGAATTTAAAAAAAATATTGTATTTTTGCACCCTAAAATTAGCAGAGAAATATCCATTACTATTTCGAAAGCAAAACTTTAATTTTTTTAACAATTGTATTATGAAAAACGGAATCCACCCAGAAAATTATAGACTTGTTGTTTTCAAAGATATGAGTAACGACGAGGTGTTTCTTTGCAAATCTACTGCAGAAACAAAAGACACTATCCAATATGAAGGACAAGAGTATCCTTTGATTAAAATGGAAATCTCTTCTACTTCTCACCCTTTCTACACTGGTAAAGTGAAGTTGGTTGACACTGCAGGTAGAGTTGATAAGTTCATGAACAAATACAAAAAATTCGCTAAGTAATTTTTTGTATTTAGAAAATATAGAAGTCTTCCAAATTATTGGGAGACTTTTTTATTGTATTTTTGTTTCAGAGGACGGGCTTATTTGTTATTACTAGAATATACGTCTGTTACCTGATATCTAATATTTAAATAGCTAAAAAAATATGCAGTTAGTATTTTCGGATGCACAATATTGGGAAGATTTCCTTCCGCTTACTTTTACCCGTCCTGTTGCAGCCATGCGTTGCGGAATTCTTACTTTCGCAGAGAGATGGGAGCGAATTTTAGAGAGTAAAGAGATTTCTTATTTTACTGAGCATTACTTACAGGCAAAATATAAAGAACCGGAAGCAAAGGAAAGCCTTTTCCTGGTGACCAATTTCTTACCTACAGAAACCATCATTCAACAAATAAAAGATCTGAAACTGGGGGAAGCATTAGTCTATGAAGACGAACTGATTGCCGCCAAGATTAATATGCAAGGTTTTTCACTCAACCAGATTGAGAAAATGACCGATATTAAAGAAGAACTTATCTTTTTTAAGAAACCGACCGATCTATTTACCCACAATCATAAAGCGATCGATTTCGATTTTGAATTGCTTACCAAAGAAAGAGTTTCACAGGAATTATCTTCAACCAATGGTTTTTTAGGTGATAAAAAAGATCTGTTTATTGAAGAAGGAGCCCAGATTGAGTTCTCAACACTTAATGCAAAAACCGGGAAAATATACATCGGTAACAATGCAGAGGTGATGGAAGGATGTAATCTGAGAGGTCCTATTGCTCTTTGTGAAGACTCTAAATTTAATTTAGGAGCAAAAATTTATGGCGCTACGACTATTGGCCCTCATTGTAAAGTGGGTGGTGAAGTAAGCAATATTATTATTTTTGGATATTCCAATAAAGGGCATGACGGTTTTGTTGGAAATTCTGTGATCGGCGAATGGTGTAACCTGGGTGCAGATACCAATTCTTCCAACCTGAAAAATAATTACGCCAACGTAAAACTCTGGAACTACAGAACCAAAGCTTTTGAAGACACAGGATTACAATTTACCGGGCTTATTATGGGAGATCATTCTAAAACAGCAATCAATACTCAATTAAATACAGGAACTGTCATTGGGGTAGCTTCTAATATTTTTAAAGAAGGATTTCCTCCTAACCTTGTGGAAAACTTTTCCTGGGGTGGATTTAAAGGAGATGAGAGATTTAAACTGGATAAAGCCTATGAAGTGGCAGAAAAGGTAATGGCCAGAAGAAAAGTGCCGTTAACAGATCATGACAAAACGGTTTTAAAATATATTTTTGATACGTATTAATGCGACCTATAAAAAAAACTTCAAATTATTTGAAGTTTTTTTGCTTTAGGATGTAATAGAATTAAAATTTTAATTGTCTTACTAATAGAAACAAAGCTCATGACCCAGGAAACTTTCAAGAATACGGTATTCATTCTCAAAAACGAGATGTGTCGTTTTGCGAAAAGATTTGTCATGAGCAGTGATGAAGCAGAAGATGTAGTACAGGATCTGATGGTAAAGTTCTGGCAGAAGAAGGATGAACTGGAGACGTTTGGAAATTTAAAATCCTATGCTTTAAAATCCGTCCGGAACGAATGCCTGAACCGGCTGAAACATCACGATGTCAGGCAGGGGTTTGCAGATATGCAGCTCCACAGATCGGAGCTTTACAGTATGGAGATCAATAATCTGAAGGAGCATATTGTAGGGTTTATCAACCAGCTCCCCGAAAAACAAAAAATGGTGATCCATTTGAAAGATGTAGAAGAGTACGAAGTGTCTGAAATTTCTGAAATGCTGGAAATGGAAGAAAATGCAGTAAGAGTCAATCTTATGCGGGCAAGACAAAAAGTAAAAGAACAAATTTCACAACTGATGAATTATGAACAAAGATCAATTTCAAGATAAATATGACGAGATCTTCCAGGAGATAAAGGAAGAAAAAATGGACTGGAGCTTTGACGATTTTCTTCAAAAGGTAGAAAGTGAAGAATCTCAACATAAGGAAACTCCTATTGTTCCGCTTCAAACGAAAAAAACATCTTCCCCGAAATGGGTTTGGATGGCTGCAGGTCTGATTATGCTGTTCAGTATAGGTTTTATCTTTAATGCTATTCGGAATGCTGATGCGGGAGGCCAGGAAAAACTGGTGAAAGATGAAGTTCTGAGACAAAAATCAAGCTTTATTGAAGAAAATAACGATCATCAGGAGCAGGTAGCCATTAACCATACTGATTCTATTCCTGAAGCTAAAAAAGATTCCATCTTTCAGGAAAACACGGTTGCCGATAAAGATGTTCTGGATGGAATTCTGCCAAAAAGAGGAAGACTGAAAAAAGAAGCGAAACCAAGATTTGTAAGTAATACTTCTTTTAAAAATGATAACGCTTCAGATTCTACAGGCTACAAAAGTTCTTATGTCATTGTAAACGGTAAAAGAATAGACAATGTAGAAGAAGCAATTAATGTGACTAAATACTCATTCCAAATATTTGCAAATAACGTTAATGAAAAATTAGTGCAGACCAAAGTCGTAGACGACGATTATTAATTAAAAAAGATGATGACCTGATCAGGCAGCTGTAATCCGACAAAAAATAAAAATTGACTCATGAAAAAAATATTCATAATATTCGCATTTGCCTTTTCACATTTCTTTAATGTGTACGGGCAGGAAGATAAATTCGACAAGCTTTTTGAAAAATATCAGGAGGTAGAAGGGGTAACTTCCATTAAGATTGCAAAACCTATGTTCGGGATGCTTAACAGCCTGAATATAGATGACTCTCAGCTTGATCAGATCAAGCCCCTTTTAAGTAAAATTAAAGGACTTAGAATTTTGATCACAGAGAATCCCGAAAATGTAAACAGCAAGGAAGGTAAAAAAGTGCAGCTTAACCTGTCGCAGATCAATAAAGATATTTCTTCTTATCTGAATACACTGAACTACAGTGAAATAATGACAGTAAACAGCAGTGGCAGTAAAATAAAGTTTCTTTCTTCAGCCGCAAGAGAAGGAGTGCTTGATGATGTATTGCTGAGCATTGATAGCGGAACCGGAGGAAATGTCCTGGTGATGCTTGATGGTAAACTTTCCATGGATGATCTTAATAAAATTATCAACTCAAGCGAGACTAAGATAAGCTCTTCTACCAATACAACAAGAAGTAGCTTTACCAATGAAAATAGTTCGTCATACCTGAGCGGAGAAGCCAGAAATGTGGGTGAATTTCAGGGAATTCATGTCAGTACAGGAGTGAATGTGGTTTACAAACAGGAAAGTCCTGCGAGTATAAAAGTAATCGCAGATGCAGATAAACTCCAATACATCGTAACTAAAGTTGAAAATGGGATACTGAAAGTCTATGTTGATAATAAAGGGGTGAAAAATTTAAAATTTAAAAACTTAAATGTAAATGTTTCCTCTCCAAGAATGGGAAGTATTAAAACTTCTTCAGGAGCAACGTTTTCAACGGTAAATTCTGTAAAGGAAAACGATTTGGAAATGGAAGCATCATCAGGATCTGTTCTTAAAGGAAAGTTTACGATTTCTAATGTTACGAATATCAGTGCAACTTCGGGTTCTAATGTGAAAGCAGATATTACTACCGGGAATATCATTATAAAAGCTTCCAGTGGCTCAGATACTGTTATTGAAGGGCAGGCTAACGCTGGAGTGATTGATGTCAGCAGTGGTGCAGTCTGTAAAACTGAAAACCTGAAAGTGGATGATTTGGAAGCAGAATCTACATCAGGAGGAAGTCTTACCGTAAATGTAAAAAATACGCTTAAAGTAAGAGCTTCTTCAGGAGGCCTGGTAAAATATAGAGGAAACCCGGAAATTGATGCTAAGATCAGCAAAACTTCTGGCGGAACATTAAAACCTATCAACTAAAACTAATGGCCATGAAAACTTTATCTAAAATAATTCTGACCCTCAGTATCGTATTTCTTTTACAGTCGTGTATGGTTTCACAAAGACCCAATATGGCTTTTTTCAGAAGTTCTGAACGCGATTTCAAAGGAGCAAAGTTTGTAAGCATCAATGTTCCAATGTTTGTAGCAAGACCTTTCATTCGAAAAGCTTTAAAAGAGGATGAAGATAGTGAGGAGATTTTAAACCTGATCAAAAAAGTGTCCAAGATTAAAGTATTGACCGTTGAGAATGGCGACCGCAGTATGCTTCAGGAATACGCTCAATATTTAAACAATGACAGGTTTGAAGAATGGGCAACCATAAAACATGATGGAGATAATGTGAATATAAGAGTAAAGCAGGATGGCGAAACCATAAAAAATATGCTCATTACTGTAAACTCAGATAAGGAATTAGTTTTTGTAGATGTAAAAGGAAGTTTTACAGCAGATGATATTTCAAAAATGATTAACTCCGCTTCAGACAAGTAGTTTCATATACATTTTATTTTGTGTACAGCCGTTCCAAATTGGGACGGTTTTTTGATTTAAGTTATTGATTATTAAATTTTATGTAAACTATTGGAAAGGACTTTCATATGTCATTCAAATAGCCTAATTTTGCAAAGAAAGTAAAGATGTCTATTCATAACAAAATTGTAGAGACAGCCATCACTTTCGATGACGTTCTTCTAGTCCCTGCTTATTCTGAAGTTTTACCTAATCAGGTATCATTAAAATCAAGACTTACCGACAAAATAACGCTGAATGTTCCGATAGTTTCTGCTGCGATGGACACCGTTACTGAGGGAGATCTGGCTATTGCACTGGCAAGAGTCGGAGGCTTAGGTTTCATCCACAAAAACATGACGATCGCTGAACAGGCCGCGCAGGTTAACCGCGTAAAGCGTTCTGAAAACGGAATGATATTCGATCCCGTTACCCTTTCCAAAGACCATACTTTGGCTGAAGCTAAAGAAACTATGGCAAGATATAAGATCTCAGGTCTTCCCGTAGTAGATGCAGATAATGTGTTGATCGGAATTATTACCAACAGAGATGTAAAGTATCAGGAAAATCTTGATATGAAGGTGGAAGAGATCATGACAAAGCATAATCTGATCACTTCGGATAAAAATACCAATCTTGAAAAAGCAAAAGAAATTCTCCTTAAAAGCAGAGTTGAAAAGCTTCCTATCGTAGATAAAGACAATAAACTTGTTGGACTGATCACGATTAAAGATATCGACAATCAGCTTGAATATCCAAATGCTAACAAAGACGAAAAAGGACGCCTTATTGTAGGTGCCGGAGTTGGCGTTGGTGAAGATACCATGGATAGAATTGCTGCTTTGGTGCAAGCTGGAGTAGATATCATTGGAATCGATTCTGCACACGGACATTCTAAAGGGGTGCTGGATAAAATCTCTGATATCAGAAAAGCATATCCGGATTTGGATATCGTAGGAGGAAATATTGTAACTGCAGAAGCGGCCAAAGACCTTATTGAAGCTGGTGCCAACGTTCTTAAAGTAGGAGTGGGGCCAGGATCTATCTGTACGACAAGAGTCGTTGCAGGAGTAGGTGTTCCTCAATTATCTGCTATTTACAACGTTTACGAATATGCTCAATCTAAAAATGTAACCGTAATTGCTGATGGTGGAATCAAACTTTCAGGAGATATTGTAAAAGCTATTGCAAGTGGAGCAGGAGCCGTAATGCTGGGTTCTCTTTTAGCGGGTACTGATGAAGCTCCGGGAGAAGAAATCATTTTCCAGGGAAGAAAATTCAAATCTTATCAGGGAATGGGAAGTCTTTCTGCCATGAAGAGAGGCGGAAAGGAAAGATATTTCCAGAGTGAAGCTAAAAAATTCGTTCCGGAAGGAATTGAAGGCCGTGTTCCGCATAAAGGAAAATTAGAAGATGTGATCTTCCAGCTTACCGGTGGTTTAAGAGCCGGTATGGGATATTGCGGTGCAAAAGATGTGGAAGCTTTGCAAAAAGATACTAAAATGGTCATGATTACAGGAAGCGGATTGAAGGAATCTCACCCGCATGACGTGATCATCACGCAGGAAGCTCCCAATTATTCTTTTTAAAATAATTGATACCTATAAAATAAAAGCTGTACAGATCTGTGCAGCTTTTATTTATTGTGTAAACTAAGAAATTAGTTCAATGAAAGAATCATATGTTCCGTCGTAATCTTCCCATCTTTGATTATTGACAAAGAAGGAAGGTGTTCCATTGACACCGCTTCTTACTCCTCCTTCGAAATCAGCTTCTATCTTATCCTGAAGATTGGATGTGGTGATATCATTTTCAATTTTGTTAACGTCCAGCTGTAAGGTAGTGACGCAGCCTTTAAGCATTTCTTCGTTTAATATATTTTGATTGCTGTAGATGAGGTCGTGCATTTCCCAGAACTTTCCTTGCTTACCAGCTGCTTCCGCGATGGTAGCTGCTGCCATTGCATATTGGTGGGCATCCGTTAATGGGAAATTTCTGAAAACAAAAGCAACATCATCAGCATATTCTTCAATGAATCTTTTGACGAGAGGGAAGGCATGTCCGCAGTAAGGACACTGATAGTCGCCGTATTCTACCAATACAATTTTTGCAGTATCAATATCTCCAATTACATGATCGTTAGGACCAATAGGAACTCTTAAAGTTGACATAATTATGGTTTTTGAGTTAAATTTTCCAATGCATCGATGATTCCGTCAGCGCCCGGATTAATACCATCCGGAGAGAGATAACTCCACTGGATAATTCTATCTTTGTCGATTACAAATAAGGCTCTTTTTGAAGTTCCGTTCTCTTCGTTATACACGCCATACGCTTTAGAGACTTCTCCTTTCGGGTTAAAATCTGCCAGTAAAGGATAATGAAGTTTTCTGTTTTCCATAAAGGCATCATGACACCATGCGCTGTCTACGGAAATCCCGAGAATATCGGCATTGTATTTATGAAAAATACTGAGCATTTCGTTGTAAAGTGCGACCTGATCACCACACACAGGGCTCCAGTCTGCGGGATAAAATACCAGGATGAGGTTTTTACCCAGGAAATCAGAACGTTTCAGTTTCTGATCGGGAGTAGCGGGAAGTTCAAAGTCCGGAGCTGTTTTTCCTTGCTGTAATATCATTATATTTTTGAGTTAAGGTTACTATTTTTCTAATTATAAACTAAATGTAGAAATAAGAATTTAAATTATTATTACACTTGTCTTAAATTAATATTAAAAATAAATGCGTAGAAGTGTAACGAATGGGCTTTTTGATCTACCTATTGTTGAAATCTTTACATGAGATTGATAATTTTTTAATAAAAAAAGTGAAATAAAATCAAAGTAATTGTAATAAGATTGTAAATTTGAGAACTTTTAAAATAAATAAGAAATGAAAAAAACTTTCCTTTATGGAGCCCTTCTATTTTCTTTATCGTTAACAGCACAGCAACAACAAAGATTGTGTGGTTTTGATCAGACATTGATAGAACAAGATAGAGCTAACCCAGGAGTTAGAGAATCTTTTGATAACATCGTTAGAAAAATTCAGGCCCAAAAGAAAAATAACCCATCTTCTGTTTTTAATAAAACTGTAAATGGTGTTTATGAAATTCCGGTTGTAGTTCATGTTATTTATCCGAATGGTGCTGCTATTGGAAGTACATATAATAAAACAGATGCACAAATTGAGGCTTGGCTTAACCGTGCAAATCAAATGTATGCAGGAACGTACGCTTGGCCTTCTGCACCTGCTGATTTCGGAACTTCAGCAGCATTTCCAATAAAACTAGTTTTGGCAAAAAGAGATCCAAATTGTAATGCTACAACAGGTGTTGTGAGATATAATGGAAATGCTTTACCAGGATATAATGCTTCAGGAGTAAGACGATCTACAACTTCGGGATCTACAACTGCTCAAGTGAAGGCTTTAGCACCACACTGGCCAGAAGCTTCTTATTTTAATATTTATGTGGTAAGTATGTTTGATGCAGACCCTACACCAAATGCAGGTTTAATGGGCTGGGCGGCTTTCCCTGACAATGCTGATGCTAATTACGAATCTTTTATGAAATCTGGAGTAGTCACAAATGTAGATGATACTACATTAGCTCACGAATTCGGTCACGCGATGGGATTATATCATACTTTTCAAGGAGGAGACTATGCGGTAGCTAGTGGTGCTACTGGTTATTGCCCACCTGCAGGAACTGGAGACTGTACAAAAGATAATGATAAGGTTTGTGATACGGAGGTTTCCGGAGCTGCATATTTTCAGTTTCCGTCTCCTACTAATGCACAGACCAATCCTTGTACTGGAACAAATTATCAAGGTGTACAGTATAATATTATGAATTATACAAACTCTCCGGCACAAAAGTTCACACTTGGGCAAGGAGATAGAATACAGGATCTTTTCATGTTGATCAGAAGCAGTTTAACTTCATCTAAGGGTGCTACAGCATTACCTGCTGTTCCAGTTGGATCTGTTGTTCCTGTTCCTGCTTCATGTAATCCTATTGGTGTAACGAATGCAGCATCAGCAGGATATTTAACTGGACCGACTTCAGTTAAATTAGGACAAATTAATAATTCATCTGCAGGAATGTGGGGTGGAGCACCGAGCTATTATGTTGATTATACATCAAAAGAATGTTCGATGAATATTTATACGCCATTAACAGTTAATCAATCTCAAAATATCCAGGTTGGATTTTTTGGAAATGAGCAGTCTGTAAGAGTTTGGATTGATTATAATAACAATGGTACATTTGAAGCATCAGAATTGGTAGCTTCAGGAGATGATGTCGCAATAGATCCTACTACAGACCAAGGTAATTTTTCAGCAAACTTTACGCCACCGGCAACTGCAGTTATGAATACCCCTTTAAGAATGAGAGTTTTGGTGGATGCTAATGACCCTTCACTTATTTCTGCTTGTGGACAGTTAAATTATGGACAAGTAGAAGATTATGCTGTAAAATTAGTAACTACTTTAGGTACCAGCGAAGTTAAAGCGGATAATAATGATTTAGTTATCTATCCTAACCCAGTTGCTACAGGTGACAAAGTTTTCATCAAAGCTAAAAATGGAAAGAATTTAAAAGTTTCTATTTCTGATATGTCAGGAAGATTGGTTGCAAGTCCTTCCGTAAGTGAAGAAGGAAACGGAATCTTCAAGATTAATCAGCAGCTTGAAAAAGGAGTGTACATGGTTCAGATCTCTAACGGGAAAGACAGTAAAACTTCTAAATTGATTATTAAATAATTTTTTAATCAATAATATATAATATAAATGCTTCCATTCATATGGAAGCATTTTTTGTTTAAAAAGGGTTAAGAAATTTTATGATATTGAAATCTTGGCTTGATCACCATATTTAAAAATCTACCTTTCGATTTTGCTTCTTTGAATTGATACACAATATCTGTAGGAACTTTGAGGTAATCATAAACCGCTCCCGACTGATATATAATTCTTAATATTTCAGTTTCCGGGAAATAGAGATAATGCTTTACAACACTTGATGGCATATTCTTTTTCCATCAAAAAATATTCCTGAAAGAGTAAATACGTTTCTAAATTAAAAACTTTAGATAATGTACATCTTTTGTATTTCAAGTATCTGTTTAAAGTTACAGACTTTGTGTACCTCACGCCATCGTACGAATGTTTTCGTGTTATTAAAAAAACTATAAATTAAATATTCTAAGAATTACAATCTCATCTAAAAGCCTTTTCATCAGAATATCAACCTCATTGCTATATCTATAATTTTATTTTACGTAAAGATATAAAATGAGGTAGTTTAATAAAACCTAATTATTAATAGAAATGCCACACGAAAGGATTAGTGCGGCAACTTGGGAATCTGAAGTTGAAACAGAATGAAACAGATTTAAGGAGCTAAGAGAAATCAATCCATCATTAAAAATCACTAACGATTTAATTCCATTTTTAGGTTTAGGCTGAACTTTATAAAAGCGACAAACTTGGATGAAAAAAAAGGTTTATTATGAGCCTATTTTCTGCTTTACTATCTTCAAGTTATAGTAAAAAAAAAGGAGCATTTTATTGAAAAAAGGCAAAAACGCATTAAGTGATCAATCAGATCTAATAGCTATTTGTAGTATGTAAATTGATATGTAGTAAGTATAGAATAATAGAGCATATACCTTTATGTTGCAGATTTATCAATTATCCCTTTATCTGTAATGTTTTTAATATTTTTTTAAGTCATTATCAAGTCAATAAAAGACATCTTTACAGAAAATAGCCAAAACAATTTTAGACGTAAATCCTGTCTAATTGCAGAGATATATTATATTTGAATTTTCATTATTTGTGAGACTTTTTATTATATGATTTTAATACTTTATTAATTTAAAGGCTAAATTTGCTTAATCAAGATAATGTTTACATAAAAATGAAAAAATACATTTTAATATTAATTGCGCTAATGGTCATAAGCTGTAATTTCAATAAAACCTATCGTAACAGAGAAGAAGACAAGCAAGAAGCTGAAAAAATAACCGAAAAATTCTATGATCTTATTAAAAAAAATGAAAGACAAGAAGTTTTTAAATTATTTGGCAAGAAGTTTTTTAACGTTGAGCAGGGTAAGATAACGAACAAAGAACAATTGGGACAAATGTTAGATGATATCAACGCAGAATGTGGTGATAAAATTTCAAGTAATCAATTAACAATATGGGAAACATTTGTTTCTGTTGGTACAAATCCAAAGTCTCAGTATGTATTATTATATAAAGTAAAAAGAAATATACAAAACACACAAGAAAAATTTACTCTAGAAAAGAATCTCGATAGCATTAAAATTGTGGGTTATGATGTAAGTTTGACCAAATAAAAAAAGGCCGTCTCACAACTAGTGAAAACGGCCTTTTTATGAAATTTTCCTTAAAGGGTTTTCGTTTAAAGGATTCTTAACCCACATCGTTTAGTTGTGATACATTTTCTTTTTATTTTAAGAGTCCATTTTTCCGAGATTCCTCGAAAAGATTATTCTCTATTATACTGTCTTTTCTGAAAATATATTCTATCGAATCTCCTCTTTTCTTTGATATCGAATCTCCTACTTTATATGGATATTCTAAAATTTTCTGAGAACCATTGGAAAACTTAGCATACTGAAAATTATGTTCATGTCTATTATTATAAATATCAACTACTCTTGTATATCTTTCAATAGATAGTAATTTTTGCTTTCTCTTAGAATTTGAATTTATAATTAAATATATTATTATAAATAATAAAATGCATCCGAAAAAAACTATAAATATTTTAATAGTTCTTTTACTTGATTTATCTAATTCCATATTAAAATTATTTTCCACGTACCCAAGTTTTAGATGCTGTCCACATTACAGGTGAAACTGCAACACCAGGGCCGGCACTTGTGCTTATGGTAGAATAACCATTCTTAACAGTTTGAATGTTTCTACCAAAACTTGCAGGATTAAACTGATCAATATTTTCGTAATCATTATTTTCGTAATCATTATAAGAACGAGTAAAGGTTCCACCAACAGTTGATGAAAGAGGTCCCGCCCCTCCAGAAATTGCACGACCTTCTCCTCCAAAATCACTATTGATAAACTTATGGGCAGGATCAGTAGGTGTAATTGAACCTTTTTCAAATCCAGCACTCACACTGAATCCTAAATTACCATTAAGAGAAAAGAACCAATCAGTTTCTTTATTACTATCTGTAACTTGTCCAAAAGAAAATCCTGTTCCTCCGCCAAATGCAAAGTTTGCACCAAAACTCCAAAATGAACCTGAGTTATCTGCTCCTTCTAATAAACTTCCTCCTTCCGTAGTTGTATTTCCAAAAGAAGTTGTACCAGCTCTTAGATCAGATACTGACCCGTTTGCATTCAATTGATAATATGGTGTTCTTTTTCCAGACATAGAATCATCATAATATATTGGCATTTCTTACATTACATCTCCATTAACTGTATTTTTATATTTATCGGAATTTAAAGTTTTTTGTTTTGTATTAATATTAGGATGATATGTATATGTTTGCTGTCCATTAAGTAATTATGGAATCCATCCTAAACCTTCTTTACCAATCCGGATCAATAAAATTAATAGGATTGCTAAAAGCATAATTATAAGGGCTGTGTCTTGTCATTTTTTCGGCCAGTTGATCAATTACACCCCATCTACCTAAATCCGCCATATACATTCTCGCCCCATAATCATACATGCCAGTCCCCTGTAGTCTTGCCATTGTACTTGTACTGATAGAATGTAAGGTTAATGATTATTTTCTTCTAAGTTTTTTTATGTACTCAAATAATTCTTTTGTCATTTCGTAATATTGTCCATTAATATTAATTGTGGCTTGATCTCCACAAAAACTAAACCTTTCTTTCTTAAAATAAACTTCTCCCTTAAATCTTATATTCACATAAGGTTCGTTACTAATGCTTTTTAAACATCTGGTGAGTAAAGAAAAATCTCGACTCTGCCTATTATTTAATTCAATTTTCTTTAATTTATCCTGAAAAGCATCAAGTAGATTGTTACAACTTATTGAATATGGAGTTGTAGCATCAATTGGAGCAATGTAAATATTACTTTTTTGCCCTTTTCCAAATGAAAATATTAAAATAAATAATATTAATAAAACATTAACTTTCTTAATTACCATTTTTATTTTTTTTAGGTACAGTGATAATAACTTCTTCAATTTTTGGAAATGTACTTGTACTTGGAGATACCTTTTCATTTACATCAGATGCTTTATATGGGTGTCCCCCGTGATCATCTCTTGTTATTTCTCCTTCTTCAATTAAACCTAGTTTTTTTGCTGTTTCTTGTTCAGATCCTTTGATTACCCTCTCTTCTTCTTTATTCGAATAAGGATTATCTTTATCAGCTTGCGAATTTTCTGCATGCTGTTTGGGATTATTTAAGGCGTCCAACATATGGTCTCCCTCATGATTTAGTACAAGTGTTGGAGTTAGTGAAGCACTTTTGTTAGTTTCAATTCCTTGTTTATCGTTCCATTGTATTTCTTTTTCAGTGTATGAAGCAGAACTTGACCCTGATGTTTGGGATATTATTATTTTCTCCTTATGACTCTCTAAACTATTTATAATTCCATCTGCGTTATTTTTTTTAAGTGTAGCAACTGATTTATAAAAATTTTTTATAAAAGTATTACTCCCCTTATAAGTACTACCTGTCTTATAATCATACGTCATAAGTTTTCCTTTAGTATTTTTATAATGTATAATTATATCTCTACCATCTGGATCAATAAATAGAATAGGGTTATTCATAGCATAGTTATAAGGTGACCACCTCCTGTATTTCTCTGCCAGTTGATCAATTACACCCCATCTACCTAAGTCCGGCATATACATTCTCGCCCCATAATCATACATCCCGGTCTCCTGAAGTTCCTTGCCATTATACTTGTACTCATTATATGATTTAGAGAAATCTTTTGGGAATTCATTGTACCCAGTATGTTTAAGCCCAAAAGGATAGTAGTTGCTTTCTTCAATGATCTCAGCTCCTGATCCATTATTTAGGTAACTTAATCTTACATTTCCTAAATGATCCGTATAATTGTAAATATACTTATTTTTATTAAAATCATAATACCCCTCCGAAGTAGGTACAAACTGAAGTGCCGGAGGCATTGGAATACTGATGAATGAACTTTCCTTATCATCATACTGAAACCCATCCAGATAATTAGTTGTAATATTCTGCATAAGCCCTTGTTTATAGGTTTTATTAACCTTTACTCCATCTGCTCTGTAGGTATATCCTGTCGTAGATTTAGATAATGCCTTACCCGTACCTGCTGTGATTGTAGTAGGTAGATTCAAGAAATTATAAGTAATTTTCAATCCTTTATCTGCGTTTTCAGTCATATTCCCATTTCCATCATTGTTCCCATTATCATAAACGATAGTGTTGGGAACAGAAAGATAAGGATAACCTGAAGAGTTCTGCGAAGCATCTGAGACTGAAGTAAGTCTGTTTCCTGCATAAATGTAGGTAAGGTTGTCAATCAATTCTGCTGTGCCGTAGCTATTCTTGGTATTTCTCCACATTCTGGTAATATTTCCGTTCAGGTCATAGGCTGTCTCCTCGTTATAAAAGTTATTATAGGAAACTGTTGATAATGGCTCCCGATAGTGTGACAGTATCAGCCTGTTCAGCCCATCATACCGATAATCATATCTTCTGAAGACATCATCTGATGCAGTTCTCCAGTCTACTTCGGTAATGTTTCCGTTGTATCTTTTCTCGATATCGATCGGATAATCATATTTGATTTCATACCCAAAGAGTTTTCCATTCAGATTGGCAGGATCATTGATTTTGGTCATCCATCCTCTGATATTATAAGCATAATCAATACTCTGAAGATTGTTTCCTACCTTTTTATTTTTCAGCTGGGATAATTCATTGTAGCTGTTTTCAGTCAGAAGTTCCTGAGGCTGGCTGTCTATCTGGTGATAGTGTTTTTTCAGTCTGTTCTGTTGATCATACTCAAAATTTTCTGTAATGAATTTCTCCGTATCAGTATCAAGTCTTTTGTGTTTGGTAACGGATTTTAACGGAACGCCTGCAAAATCTAATTGAGATTCTGTTCTGGTATAACCGCCCAAATGATTGATGGAATATCCTCCCACCGCTCTTCCTTTGGTGTCGTAATAGGTGTAGTTTTTGGTCCAGTTATCGTCTTCAATGTTTTTCACCAAACTCATCACCGGAAGTCCTCTGGTACTTCTTCCATCAGAAGACGGAATATCCGTAAGCAGAGACGCTCCCTGAATGTCTGAAGGAAAGGCAGGATTAAAACTGTAGGAAGGATAAGTGTCGTAGTAATTGACAGATAAAACAGTTTCTATATCTATAAAATATCCATTATTGTAATGAATTTGCATTCCATTTCTTGTAAATCCTGTGCTGCTTCTTTCTTCTGTGATGACCAGATTTTCTGCCTGAGACTGCATACTTGTTCTATCACCTCCGGCAATTATTCCTGTATAGATTAGTCTTCCAAATTTATCATATTTATTGATAACCCATCTACTTTTCGCCCCAAGATTCGCATCCTGTGACATAATCAGTCTGTCTGCTTTATCATACACCATATATTCCCAGCCTTTGCCGGGAAGCTTTTTTTCTACAAGTCTTCCTCTTCCGTCATAACGGTATTCATAGGCTAGAGCATTCTGTTCTGCCAGTCCCCAGGTCTGCATCTTAGCAAGAAGCGGCGGAACAACCCATGCTAATTGGTCATATTCATTATAAACATAATAGGTATCAGCATTTTCAGTGGCATTTAAGACTTTCCTTACCAGCAAAGTCTGTCCTTTTCCGTTTTTAAACTCTATGGTTTCATTGCCGTCTTCATCTTTCACTGAGTTTTTATACAATTGTCCTGTTCCATAGCTACCGTTATAGCTGATTCCGGATTTTGTAGCACCATTTTCCCAGACAGTAGGAGCGGTATATTTGATTACTTCTCCTGAAACATTGGCATCGTAATTAAATTTTACAGGTTTATCACTCCATGCATTACCAACCTGTCTCTGCTCCAGGATTCTGTCCAGAGGAGAGTTTTCAAGGGTCTTTTCGGCATAGATCTTTTCTGATCCGTACAAATCGGTTTGGGTGGCATTGGCTAATGGGGTAGGAACAATGGCACCATTCATCGTTCCGCCCTGAGGAACGGGCAGATAATCTTTGGTCTGTCTTCCGAACTGGTCATATTCAATGTGGGAGACCACATCTCTTCCTAATGGGGAAGCTTTGATATTCACCACCTGCTTGGGCCTTCCCAATCCGTCAACATACTGGACGGTTTCTGAAATTTTGGGCGCAGGAAGTGTGGGATCGGATAAATAGGTCTTTGTATAGATGTAATTTTCTGTAGGGGTTAACTGGGCGTGGGCTAAACTCGTGACAAGCAAAGCACTGATTGGGAGTATGATCTTTTTCATCTTGTGTTAGTTTTTATAATGGTATTGGTATTCTTTCAGTACTTTTCCGTTGGCATCTATTACTTTTTCAAGTCTGTTAGATGCATCGTATTTATAAAACTCCCTGATTCCTGAAGGTGGAGTGATACTTTTAACCCCAATTAAAGGATCATACGTGTACGTACTGATCTGAAAGGCAGATAATCCTGCATTGTTTCTAAAGGTATCCAGTGCTGTTATCAGTGACTGCTCGGAAGCATCGGTGCTGGATACTGCATCGGTATTAGATGCATTGACAATAGTGTCAATCAATGATTGTGGAATGTCATAGATTTTTGCTCCTTCTATCTTAGCAATAGGTTTGGTTTTATTATAGCCCCAAATAATACTGACTGATATTCCACCTTTGGTAGTATACTGCACGATATTGCCTTTGCTGTCATATTGATCATAGATAAGTTCTGTAGAAGATACTCCGGTTTGAAGATCATATGAAAGAGCAGAAAGCGGCAATACGAACCCTGAAGTACGTGTATCCGCTTCACCCTGGTTTACCGGATATATACTCTGACTTCTGGAAATGGTTTTAGTTATTCCATTAGCCGTTTGTACTGATGAGGTTTCTAAAGGGGTATCAACGATGTTTTTACCAATCATCAGCTGGTTGCCTTTTTCATGGGCATACTGGTAGGTCGTCAGGATATTTTCTCCGGACGAAATAGTGGATGAAGTGGTTTTTAGGTTAATCGGTTTATTAATATCTGTGTCTGTATAGGTGTTTTCAGTCTGGGATTCAATCTTTTTATTCCCATCAAAATACTCTGTTACTTTTGATTTTTTACGTTCAATTTTACCGCTATAAATTTCCACAGCACTCATATTTACCAAATAGGAGGATAAAGGAGGGACATTAAAGTTCTCTACATTATAAGGAACAATATCCAGGTCAAGCCCAAAAGCGATCTCATTATCCGTAATCGTATTGTATCCTGAAAGTTTATTTTTGATTGGAGTAATTTCGTACTCATTCGTTTCTTCTTTTAGAATGTTGGCACCTTTTTTATAGGTGGTTTTTAGCGGAAATCCAAATCTCCAGTCATCATAAGGTCCCGTTTTATCGGTGTAGATTGTACTAAGCCCTGCATTGCCATCAGCAAACTCATAAGTAGTTTGTCCCAGATCATTGTATTCTGTTACGGTGGAATAGGTTACGATATTAGACATGCTGTAAGAGCTGTACGCGCTTCCGGTATTCTGGATCATATAGTCTTTCTGAATATAGTCGGAAGCTGCTGCATTCTCTGAATTGGGATGAGCTACCCTGTAAAAAGGCTTCACAAACTGAAACGGTCGTTTAAGCTTTCCTGAACCTTTATAAATTCCTGTTTCCGGATTAAGCATCTGATAGCTGTAGTTGTATATGTTTGATATATTGTTGGCATCTACATCTTCTACTTTCCTTATCCTGAGTCCTCCTACATCTTTGATATTATTGGTCTGCACCTGTTTATTGTATTTGATACTCAATGAAAATGTACAGCCGCAGTCGCCGATACGTTGCAATCGCATCCTTAGAGGGCTTGTTGTCGCTCCGAATTCTGCCGTAAAGCTCTTCCCATTAGAGCTGTAGACCTGTCCTGAATTATTCAAGCTCCCTATGCATCGATTTTCATGAACCTGTTGGATATCATCACTATTATTCATACATCCATTTCCAAAAGTAATTCTGAATCTTGCATTAGGCTTGTTGATAAAAGCGGATAAAGGCACGGTTACCAGCGTATCAAGAAGAGGCTTTCTGAATTCTCCCGGATCTTGGTAATTGCTCACGGACATATAACTCTCTGTTACATCAATCGTGGAATATTGGTTCGTTTCTACAGTATTGCTCTCGTAATAAAGATTTTTAGATGCCCCTGTAGGATATTTAATACTCTTTAAGACCCCAAGCTGTGCAAAATTAGAATTGGTATTTCTGTTTCTTCCGCCAGCTATTGAACTCTGGGCTGCGGTGATATTGCCTGAAAAAATCTGATCAGGGATGCTGGTATTTGATTTTGTATAAAAATTACTATTAAAATACCCCCAGTAATCATCGTTATTAGAATTTCTTGCCGGGAGAGGGCTATCTTCATTATAAGAAAATGAATATCTGCTGTTTTGGAGATTGTCTTTTACTTCTATCAGTTTTAGCCTGTAATCTTCATATGTTTTATTGGTGGCATTCGATTCAAAATAAGAATAGTTGAAAGAAACGTCTTTAATTGTTTTTCCTGATTTATCCTTTACAATAATTCTCTTAAGCGCAACACCGGCAAGAGAGTTGATGTCTTTTCTATACAGCTCACTGTCGATCGTACTAAGATTGTCGTCTCCGGAATATTTAAATTCTACCTGTCCTTCAGGAAATATAATTTTTGTAATTAATTTCTCATGGTTATTATTGACATCAATTCTGGGCGCCGGAGAAGTCTGGACAGGCGGAAAAGGAACATAGCCTACAGGAGCATTTTGAGAGGTAAGAATTCTGCTTTCAAATTTGCTTTCCTCAGAATAGTTCAGTGTTTTTTGGTATTCAATTTTGATCAGCTCATTTCTGGATGTACGTAAACTGTCTATCTGGAAAGAGTTTACGGCCAATTGAGGGGCTGTCTGGGATCTTTTGGTCATCACCGAATTCTTTCCCGAAAGCCAGAATCGGTTACCTTTGGTGTCTGTTATATTAAAATTACCATTATCAGGAGCCCTTTGGATTAAAACATCTTCATGAGGAATTGGAAAACCTTTGTTATTATTGATTATAAAGCTTCCGCTAACAGTAGGGAGACTGTATGAAAATAAATCCGGCTGCACATCATACATTCCTTCATAAAGATACCCTAAAATCTCTTTTTTGGCATTGTCATTCCATGGATCAACAGAAGTATACTGATAGGCAGTATTGTAATCTTTAAAATAAATAGGGAAAAAGTCATCATCCTTTCCCAGGATATTCTTGGAAATTGTATTAGGAAGTGAAAGGGACCAGCCCAAACCTACCGAACTCGATATTTCATTTTGTTTGATTCCTCCGGTATTATAGGAAAGTCTGATAGGGAAAACCAATTCCCCAAGTCTGATATCATAAATAGGAACAGAAATATTTGCTTTTCCGTTGAACAGATCCATCGGAAGTTTTCCTACTTTATCAAAGCTGTAAGCATCAGGTGACGTTGGAAAAGATAGTACTTCCTTATTTTGCTGAGCATTAACACCGATTCCGGCTTGTGAATATCCATATGAAACAATGGATAGTAATAAAAGTGTAAATAGTTTTTTTATCATCGTGTTTTATTTCTTAATAAGCTTTGCACTAGCAGTTTTATTCGTATCGGTCTTCACAGTAACCAGATAAGCCCCCTGAATCAAATTCTGGGTATTGATCTTCGTTACCTTATTTTTGGTCTTAAAGTTTTGCAGCTGTCTTCCACCCATATCATACAGGGTAATGTCTGCTTCTTTGAAATCAAAGCCGGTTTCTACATACGCATAATCGGTTACAGGATTCGGGTAGATTTTGATTTCCTGTTTCTCAATCAATTTGTCAATCTGACTGTCACCAAGTTTTACAATCTTCCAGTTCTCTTTTCCGAGTTCTTCGGCACTGGTTCCTGCTAAAATGATGGAGCCGTCTCTGTTGAGTCTGAGATCAGATAATCTTTCCTCTTTCTTTCGGGATTCTCCTTTTATATGTTTTCTCCACTGCTCATTTCCATCCTGATTTAAATACAGCATCCAGAAGGTTTCATCATCGCTTTCTATTCTGCCTTCTGCCTGAGTGTAGCCACCAAGTAAAATACCTTTTGAAGATGTATCATCCGCTGAATGCAGGACACTCATTCCCATCAATACGTCTCTATTCTTGAAATTATAGGATTTTTGCCAGATTTCTTCACCTCTTTCATTCAGGGAAATCAGCCACAGATCCGTTCCTTCTTCGATACCCACGTTTTTGTTCCCGGATCTTTCGGATCTGGATTCGCCACCGATAATGTAACCGTTTGAAGTCAATGCCAGCGTTCTTACATGGTCATCTCCTTTTCCACCATAATTTTTTTCCCATTCTACTTTTCCATCTTTATTGAGTTTGATGATCCAGTAATCTCCTTCACCAAAGTTTTCGGTCTTCTTTGATCCTCCGATATTGCTTCTGGAATAGATCCCTAACAATGCTCCGCCATCTTTGGTAGGAATCATTTTTTCCACTTCATCAAGCCCTTTTCCGCCTACAATTAATTGGGAGAGTTCTTTTCCGTTTTTGTCGAGTTTTATAACCAGAACATCTTTCGAACCATATCCTTTAACTGAATTTTGTACATTTCCGGCCACAAAAAAACCTAAATCAGTGGTTTGAATCACGGATCTTGCTTCTTCATCGGAATTTGTTCCCAATGTTTTCTGCCAAAGCTCATCTCCGAATTCATTTAGTCTTATCAACCAAATGTCAGAACCTCCTTTGGATTCGTCTTTTTTATCTAACCCTTTGTTTGAATACGAAGTTCCTGCCAGAAGAAATCCTCCTTCTTGAGTGGCTATGGAAGCAGATAAAAAGTCATGGTTATTTCCTGAGAAATATTTTTCCCACATCTGGTCGCCCTGCTGATTCAGTTTTACTAAATGGAAATCGTATCCGTTGTTTTGTTTATTAGCTTCAGCCTGAAGCTTACTGCTCTGAATTGAGCTTCCTGTAATAAGATACTGTTGATCGATGGTCGTGGTTACCTGGCTTAGAAAGTCCTGTGTATTGGATTTGATATCTTTTTGCCACAACACTTCCTGGGCAGAGAGCCCCAAGAAGGTACACATCGAAAGTGCACTCATGTAGAGTTTTTTCATCTATTTATGTGTTTGAAAGTTAATGGTAGTTTTTATTAATTATTTTTTTCAAATTTAACATTTTTTAGTAATAATAAAATTCACATTAAAAAGATTTAATATGAATTTTATCACAATATAGTGTCATTTCTATCTTGTTTTTTATTACTGCGAATATATTCCTGCACAACGACAAAACATGTCGCATTAAAAAAGCTTCCAGAATTTCTGAAAGCTTTTGATTATGCTGCTGTAGATAATGTTGTATTCTATTTTTTCACAAATTTAAATTCGTGAATTTGAGAATCTTTCCCAGTTGCTCTAAGTAAATAAACTCCTGGCATTAAAGAAGAAACATTAATTTTATTGCCAAGCTGGTCTGTTTTTATAAGCTGGCCGTTCATATTAAATATTTCAACAGAGTTGATGTTGTCCAAGCCCGAAATGCTTATGATATCAGCAACCGGATTAGGGAAAATCTGGATTTTAGATTTTGTAAATTCTGTTGTAGCCAGCGTTGAGCTATGTACATCTCCCGTCATCGTAGAGTTGGTAGCAGTAAGGTTTCCACCACATTGTCCACTTGTTATGACTGTATTTTCAACCCATGTTCCAAATCCATTGCTAGGTGGGTTGGCTGCGGGACTGTTTCCTGTAGAATTATAATAAATAAGGTTAGGAGTAACGAAGTCTCCATTTCCGTTATCTGCAAGAAATTCCCATCGGTTTAACGTATTATTCCACTGTATTTTGAATTCACAAGATCCCAATCCGCTGCAGGGCTGCCCATCTACCGGTGTTGTGATATAGATGTTTTTGCCATAGGTGTCCACTGCGGTCTTTGTAAAGGTAAAGGTCTGGTTATCAAACAAATTGACACAGCCTTTAAATGTAATAGTCTGGGCAGCTAATGAACTTCCAAGACCTATGGCTAATAAATATAGAATTTTCATAACCTGTTAATTAAAAGATGGATAAATACCCTGTGTAGCAATGATGCATCTCATGGTAAGGAAGGGAGACCTGTTTTCATGAGGCTGATTTCCTCCTGCCGGATTGATCATTGTAGCCTTCATTGTTGTATTGGCATTTGCATCAGAATATTCCTTGTCTAATAGTTTGGTGTCTGCAGGAAGGCTGTTGGTTGGGATATTCTGGTTGCCCTCACTGGTTACTGCATTCACTGTGTGGGAATGTGATGGCATCTGCTGTGCTGTTAAAGTAACAGATTCGCTTCCTCCGTTTTGGCCAACAACGTAATTGTTAGGACTTCCTGGCATTATTCCCTGGGAAATAGGAGCTCTGCCTCTCATGTCTGGAAGGGCGAAATTGTTGATTCCATCTCCACCAAAAGTAGTTCCTAGGAGTGAAAATAACGCAGCATTCTGATTGATAGGAAGCAGCTGGCCATTACATTCAGCCCATCCGTTAGGGACTCTGTTGTACGGCACAAAAATAATCTGCCCCAGATAAGGGTCTATTTGTGCTTTTAATGTAGAAGTAAATGCACCGCTAAAAAGCAGTATGCATGCTAAAATTAAGTTTTTCATGGTATTTTATATTAGTGGTGTAAAATTATAAAATATTATGCATATTTTAATTATTAAAATAAAAAACCTTTTAGAATTAACTAAAAGGCTATTTGTATTAATGCATATTGGTTATATGGTGAATATTTTATTTTTATGAATTCAACATTTTATGATATTCGGCTATATGGAGATCACCTTCTTCTTTAATATTCACTTTCAGTTTATGCTTTTGGGCAATATCATAAATTTCTTTAGGTTCCATGCTCCCTTTCTCGCTAAGGATTTTGCTCATATTCCTTAGTAATTCAACATGGGTAAGTAAATCTTCCCTGGTTTTTTTAGCGAGTTCCTGCATCAGGTTTTCGATTTTTGCATCTGTAATATCTTGATGCATTCGATGGGGATAATCTTCCAGATTATAGGTGGCCTGATAATCTTCCTCAAATCCATATTTTCTGATATAATCAATCGCTAGAGTAGTAGCCTGCTCTCTGTCATGGCTTCTTCCTATGCTGGCATTTCTGTCTCCAAAGATAATTTCTTCGGCAATACCTCCCGCCAGATAGATTTTAATTTTATCCAAAATGCTTTCTCTTGTATCATGAATCTGATGCGGAAATGTAAACCCTGCGGCATAGCTGCTGGCAACCTTGCTCTTCAGCTGTAAAGGGGCAAAGCCGGTATACAGTATATATGATATGGCATGCCCGCATTCATGAACACTGATATTCGCTACAGCATCCTGCTGATTGGTTTGACGTATCTTATCGATTCTGCCTAAATAAGGAACTTCAACCACTTTGTTTCCTATCTTACCGGTGATGGTCTTCTTGTTCTCCAGATAATCTATTTCTATCATCTTGTCATCATGAATGATTGCCTCGAAAAGAAATTTACTGAGGTTGGTATCTAAAATATCTACCACACTGCTGAAAACAGGGCGAACACCCTGTACCGGGAATACACCATTCCTGTAAATCAAGGCATTAATGTTTTTAGAAATTTTTAAACTGACTCCAAATTTCGCCTTCGTCTTCTTTTTCAGATGATCAAGTTCCCGTTGGATCAGCTGATTAAAATCTTCTGTTTTCAGAGAAAAATAAATTAAATGGATGTTTCCAAAACGTGCCACCTGCTCAGGACGGAATTTTCTGGTCAATGCATTTTTAATATCTACAACCGTTATTTTTTTCGTAAAAGCATGAAAAATATTGGCATCTACATCTGCCTCACTGGTTTCCCGCGACATTTGGAATGCCTCATCCAGATTGCCGCTGATGATGATCAGCATTTTGCTGTAGTCTACCGGTTCATAGATCTTTTTTTCCTTCTGTTTCTTAAGGATCAGTTTCACCATATCTTCCTCCTTCATATCGATGATGCTCATGACATCATCTTCTATACTCAGGTATTTTTTAAGTTCTTTGGCATCCCATAGATTAAGATAAGGGTTTTCTTCAAGATCTGTTTCGCCATTCCCTTTTCTTCTTTCATTTTCTTTTTTACGGAAAAGATAAGAGAACAAATAATGCTCCAGATCATCACGCTCCCGCTTACTCAGGCGTCCATCGCTTAAAAGCTCCCAGAAATCGGTAAATTTGGTTTGTGCGACAGGAGTGCCATCAGCATCTAAAGTATTAAACCGCTGGATTTCATCAAACAAGACGATGCCCGGTTTCTCATCACTAAGGCCATTGCTTTGAAGAATATCGGCAACGCTTTTATTCCAAGTCGTTTCATCGGTATTGCTGAGCTCAATCTCTGCAAAGCGGTTTTGAAATCCCAGAAAACTAACCATTTTTCTCACCAGATCTGTTTTTCCCACTCCCGTCATTCCCCAAAGGTTGATAACCACAGGGCGGGTCAGGATCTCCGGCATCAGATACCAGATCTGAAGATACTCCATGACATCATCAATAATTGTATCAATTCCTATAAATTCTTTTTTTAGGAATGCTTTACAGTCGTCCAGCTTCTTCTTTTTCTTCTGAATTTCTTCTTTATCAATAATCATAGGTGAAAAATACGTTATTTTAATTGATCTTTAAAATCCTCGATCCTAAAATCAGTTAAGGCATTTCCTTTTTCAATTTTCTCCTTGGCATAGAGGCGGAAATCATTTTCAGTTTTTTCTAAAAGATAATCATAAGGACCTATATGGGAAATTAATTTGACCAAAACGGGGGAGATCTCTAAACAGATAAAAAGACCCATAATGAAAGCTGCTGCCAGCCCAATAATTGCTGAATTTTTGCCGAGTTCATCCAAAGCCTGTAATCTGGCTGCAAATCCGTTGAACTTATCTTCTATAGTTTCAGTAGATTTTCTTTCGGTTTCAAGATTGGTATAGACTTTTGATATTTCTTTATCTAAATAATCAAGTCTTGGACTCGCTTGTTTTTGATAATTTTCCAAATCCTGTCTGCGTTGCTCCTTCAGCTCCTGTTTTCGTTTTGCATTAGGTCCGAAACCTTCTTTACCACTTGTCAAACCCGATTGCTTTCCTAAAATTTCTTTCTCTAATTCTACAGAAGCAGAATCATATGACTTTTGATATTGAGCTATTTTTTCTGAAATCTGCTTTTTTTCAGTATCGAAAGGCCCGCTTTGCTGAAGAATTCTTCCGTTTAATTCACCCTGAAGCTGCTTTTTATTTCTTTGAATAATCGTATTCAGCTGTTTGTTTACTTCTTTTTCAAAAATCTTAAGTTCTAAAGGTTTTGAAATGATGATTCCTAAAAAAGTGGCCAGAATTAATCTTGGAATAGCCATTAAAATCTGATTCCACCAGGTTCCTGTTTTCTTGATTGAAGAAACAATATAACGGTCCAGGTTGAAGATCATTAATCCCCAAAGAATTCCGAAACCTGTTGCCGCCCATATATTATCAAATACGGTATACATAGCGTAGCCGGCAGAAAGTGTAGCAAAAATTGCGGTGAATAGGACGATTCCGCCAATCCCGGAAAATTTATTCCATTCGCTGGGGGTCTTTCTTAAAATATGGATGTTTCCCCCTGAACATATCATGAGGAACTTCTGGAACCAATTAATGGTATGATTCGATTGATTTATAGTTTGTTGATTCGTTTTCATAATAGAAAATTTATACAAATGTACTACTAAAAATCATACCAATGTTAAAGACAGTATTATGTTTAGCCAAGTAATTATTGGTTAGTCGGTAATTATTTGTAAATCAATTTATTAATTTAGAAAAATTGTAAGGGACAAATATATAAAGTTAATCTTCTTATACTATGTTGTATTTCAAGCTTTATTTTGTCTTAATTATAAGAATACTGCAATTGTTATTTGGTGAAAAAAGCCTTGTAAAAAGGCTTTTCAGATTTATGATCAAAGTACTGTTTATTTTAACCGATCCGGGTTTTGTTTCAGGAAACTGTCCCAGCCTGTATAAGATTTTGTATCTGCTATAGTTCCCGAATTAAAATGATGGCATACCGCAACGGCAAGACCATCGGAAGCATCTAAATATTTAGTAGGAAATTCCTTTAGCTTCAAGAGGCTTTTCAGCATTCCTGCAACCTGTTCCTTACTGGCATTACCATTCCCTGTAATGGCCATTTTAATTTTTTTAGGGGAATATTCAGTAATAGGAATATTTCTGTGCAGGCTCGCAGCCATTGCAACACCCTGGGCACGCCCCAATTTCAGCATACTCTGTACATTTTTACCAAAAAAGGGAGCTTCAAGCGCAACTTCATCAGGATGATATTCATCGATGAGGGCTAACGTCTTATCAAAAATATATTTGAGCTTGGTTTCGTGGTTCGGATATTTTTTTAAGATAAGCTCATGGATAGAAACCAGCTCCATATTGCCTTTTTTAACGGAAATAATACCGAAACCCATAATACTTGTTCCGGGATCTATCCCTAAAATTATTTTTTCTGAAATCATTGGTTCAAAGATATGACATTCTATATTTTTTCTTTGTGAAAAAAAATAATAAAAATAAATCTTGATATGGTGAAAACTTCTTAACTTCATAAAAAAATGATTATGAAAATTCTATTACAACTTTTTATCCTTCCAGTCTTTGTATATGGTAGTTTTCTACAGGTGAACGGTTTACCTAAAGGAGATCCATTGAAAAGGAAGACTTCATTGACTGACAAAGGCCAGATCGGCTATCTCTTTTTTAAGGTTGAGAAAAACAATTCCGGGTTGGAAAAAATCACACTGGAGTCTAGGAAAGTCGCTGATGGGAAGCTTAAATCTGTTCCTTCTTTCGACAGAAATGCTGCCGGTATTGGTGATTTCATTGTTTTGCTAACGGATGCAAACGGTAAAGAAATCGTTAAACAGCTGGTGGAAGATCCATTGAACCAGAACATGGAAAGTTTTGAAAAAGAAGGCATCAGCAGACACAAGGTTTCTCTTGAAACTGCAGAATTCAGTGTTCGCTATTCTCATTCGGCAGAGATCAGAGCAGTACGGATTGAGAAAATTACCAGCGCCGGAAATCAATTATTATTTAACGAAAAACTTTAATCATGAAAAAAGCTTTATTTCTCTTATTGGCCAGTACGTCGTTCTGTTTTTCTCAGACTTTTGAAACAGTATCGATCCTTAATAACGGTTCGAATGATAAACGTATTAATATTGCAGTGTTGGGAGATGGGTTTACAACAGCCCAGCAAAGTAGTTTTGTTTCCTCGGCCCAATCCACTATCAATTATCTGTTTACGAAAAGTCCTTATACAGAATACAAAAATTATTTTAATGCCTATGCTGTGAAAGTGGTCTCCACGCAAAGCGGAGTCAAACATCCGGGGACAGCTACAGATGTTACAGAACCTGTGATTCCGGTTTCCAATCCTACGAATTATTTGGGAAGCGGTTTTGATTTTGGTGTTCACCGATGTATTTACAGCAATACGACCAATAAAGTGGCTCAGGTTTTAGCTGCAAACGTTCCGGACTATGACATTACCTATGTTTTGGGAAATTCTACAGAATATGGAGGTTGTGGCGGAGCGTATGCCTTTGCTTCTTTGAACAGTGCGGCCAATGAAATTGTAGTTCATGAACTGGGACATTCATTTGGTAAACTGGCGGATGAGTATTGGTTTGCCGGTACGGGAGAATCACCGAATAAAACTCAGAATTCCAATACCACAACGGTTAAATGGAAAAATTGGGTTGGACTCAACAGTGTCGGAGTATATCCTTTTACGGAAAGTCCTTCGTGGTACCGCCCGCATCAAAACTGTGAGATGAGGTATCTTGACAGACAGTTCTGCTCGGTATGTAAAGAAGCCATTATTGAAAGAATACATTCATTGGTTTCTCCTGTAGATTCTTATACACCGGGAAATACAACTACCGTGAATGTAAGTTCCAATATTACCTTTACAGTCAATGAAATTTTGCCAATTCCCAATACATTGGTGAATTCATGGAAGCTCAATGGAACGGCACTGTCTGCAACAGGAAATTCGTTAACGATTAGCCCAAGTCAGTTGAATAGTGGGAGCAACACCTTATTGTTCTCAGTAACCGATAATAATCCACTGATCAAGGTGACGGGGCATAATGCAGTACATTTTGCTAATGTTACCTGGACGCTGAATAAGAGTACTCTTAAAATGGCTGAAGTAAAAGCTGTGGAAAGAAGGTTCAGTATTTATCCTAATCCTGCAAACAGTGAGTTTTATATTAAAGGAAAACAGGATTTTTCAAAAAATACGAAATTATCATTGTATGACGGTGCTGGAAGACTTATTCTTGTACCTTTTGAAATGAAAGATTCAGCTACTTTGTTTGTCAATATCAGTACGATTCCCACAGGAACTTATACGCTTAATGTGGCAGATGATGAAGGATTGGTAATCTCTCAGAAAATTATAAAAGAATAAGTAAAGGATACCTTTTGTACCTATTTCAAAGCCGGCTGTATCAGTCGGCTTTATTGTTTACGATTTCGGATTGAGTGCTCTTTTTGCAATAGGAGTCCACTTTCCATCATGGCGGAGTAGCGATATTTCGTTAACTAAGAATTTCGTTTTAAATTCTTTTTCTTTATATACCTCCCAGGCTTTCTGAAAGTTTTTAAAAGTTAAGTCCCTATATCCAACCGTCATATGAGGATGAAAAGAATATTTCATAAAATTGAAATGCTGTTTTATATGATGGTATAATTGGATTAAGTCTTCATTCTGTTCAGGTTGTACAAAAAGAACGGGATTTTTGGGATTAGGAAAACTTCCAAAACCATTTAATTTGATTTCAAAAGGTGAAATAGTAAGATCGATTTTTTCAAAGGCTGCGAAAATGTCGCTTTCTAATTCGAGTTCCCGGTAAAAAGGAGGAAATAGGGTAATGTGAGCATCGTTTTTTAATGCTTTTGAATTGTTATAGTTCATGGCCAGATCTGTTTTGAAGACTTTTACATCATCAATAATCTGTTGAGGTGGATAGATAGCTATGAAATACAGTTTTTTCATTACTCTAAAGTAAGGCTTAAATTTTCAAATAAATTTCAACAGCAGGAAAATTAATGTTTTAATCTAAGCTCCATTAATGTATTTTCAAGATTGTCTGTGATTTTTTTCACTTCAATGTGGGGTCTGAATATCGAGCTTTTCCCTTTTCCTTCATCTGCAATATTGGATAGGATAATAACAGAGGTTTTAGTTTCAGGATAATAGATGTTCAAGGAAGGGGAGCCTTTGACATACCCGCTGTGGAAATAGGCAATGGGGCTTCCAATATTCAACATGATTCCATAGCCATAGCCCATTTTTCCTAAAATCTGATGATGTCTTTCTGAACTTTTAGAAATAAATGTGGTAAGTGTTTTAGGCTGCAGGATTTTTCCGCCATACAGAGCATTATTCCATTGGTGAAGATCTTCTATAGTAGACAGAACACCTCCTGCAGGAAGTCCGATTTCTTTTCCGCCCAGTCTTTTGGGCATATCTGCAACTTTTTCAGCCGTTTTTCCATTTCCAAGATAGGCTCCGGCAAAACCGGTTCCTTGAAAAACAGCTCCTGTAGAAGAGTTTTTCATTCCTGCTTTTTTGAAAAGCTCCATTACATTTTCGCTATAAGATTTCCCGGAAACCGTTTCTACAATTTTCCCCAATGCATTGAACCCGTCATTGGAGTAAAAGAAATTTGAACCGCTTCTAAACATCAGTTTTCCTCCCAGGGTATTCAAGCCTGATGTATGGTTCAGTAGCTGATGGATAGTGATGTTTTCGTATTCTTTATTTTGGAATTCTTTCAGATATTTTGAAACTTTATCGTGTACATTCAATTTTCCCTGTTCCATTTGAAGTAAAACCAGCACTGATGTAAATTGTTTGCTGATTGAGCCGATCGCAAAAATGGTGTTATCGTCAATTTTTGTGCGGCTTTTAAAGTCTGCGAAACCATTTTCCTTTCGGTACAAAGGAATAGAATCTTTGAAAACGGCTACACTTCCGTTAAAATCATATTTTTTGAAAACAGAATCTATTTGCTGTTGCAGAAGTGTTTTTTGAAAAGCTGTAATCGTAGAATCTATGACAGCATTTTTGTTAACTGCCGGTTTTTGAATCTCCGTTTTGCACGAGACAACGGACATTATAAAGATAAAAAATAGAGAGCTCTGCAATAAATTTTTCAACATTTAAATAAAGTTTTTCTTAAAAATAGTGAAAATAAAAAAACTTGCCAATAGCGAAAATTATTGTCTTTTGAAGGAAGAGTTTCTAATCGTGGGATTTCTTCAATCATAAAAGAAAAGGACTGTCATCATTTATTGAGAGACCAGATCACAAAACCAAAAAACATAATCTTCATCTTTATCGAATGTTTCTGATTTCGGCTTAGGATATGTTTTCTTCACCGTTTCTCCAATTTCAAAAGGAATAGGAGCACTGAACAGCGGACCGTCAAAAGTGAAGGTGTGAAACTCTCCGTTTTCTCCGCAAGGATCTACATTAGCAGGTAAATCACGAATAAAGTTGCTGTCGATAATTCTCCCTGCAAAACTCTTGTCGAGATAAGTTTCATTCACACACGTCACGATCGTTTTAAAACCAAGATCTAAAAATTCATGGATGAGGTCTAATGTATTTTGTTTCCACAGAGGAAAGACGGCTTCTATCCCGATGGATTTTAATTGTTCTTCGCGGTATTGGCGCAGATCTTCCAGAAAGATATCTCCAAAAACAGAATGGCTGATTCCCAGGGATTTTATCTCCATCATGGTTGCGCTCATGATTTCGCGGTACTGTTCCATGGATGGTTCTTTAGGAATTTCCATTTTCATTAAAGGAATACCCAGACTGTTGGCCTGTTGTTGCAACAGATCAACATGTACTCCATGCATGGAGATCCGCTGGTATTCTTCATTGATACTGGTAAGGAGAGAAGTCACCTCGTAATGATCTTCCTGTAAAATTTTATAGAGAGCCAGCGCAGAATCTTTTCCGCTGCTCCAGTTGAATACCGCTTTTGGTTTCATTAGGTTTTAGGAATAAAAATCTTCCTAACGACAGGAAGATGTATGCAAAGGTTTATAATTTTTCTGCTTTTTCTACTTCTTTAATCGGAATCAGTGCGCCATTCATATAATCCACCTTAATTTCAAAAGGGTAGGCGGTGGGACCGGAAGCAATTAAGCCGCCGACAATTCCAAAAAAGACTGCTGCTGTAATCACATTTCCTGTTTTTGCAGTACCTTTTACTTTACCGATGAAGTAAAAATCACCGTCTCTTTTTTCAGCTTTTGTGAATAAATTTTCAACCGGAACATAGATGTAGGGGATGCCCTGATAGACTACAGCATAAGTATCATTTTTCTTGATCTCTTTTTCTTTGCCGTCCATCATTTCATGTATTTTAATGATCTTAGATGATTTTCCGTAAAATTTTGGATTAACTACTTCTTTATCCGGTATTTGGTTTTTAAAAGAATTATAATCTTTGTAAAGTCCGTCTTTCAAAACTTCCGAACTGTAAAGACTCAATTTTTGCTTTTCAATATCATCAAAATTCCTGATATCTTCCAGGGTGTAATGATTGGTTTCCTGTGCTTTTTTAGTGATATTTTTACTGATGAAATTGCTTACCATCTCACTTCCTTTCTTCATGGTGGCTTTGGTAACGTCCATTGAAGAATGGTCGATGACAGAATCTACAGTATCAAGATAGGAATAGGTTCCATCATCGTTTTTTGCAAATAAATAGGCCTGGAAGTAGCAGTAGCCATGCTCACTGAATGCTCCGGTAACTTCCGCGAAGTAAAGTTGTTTCAGATACATAACGATTGTTCCGTCTTCTGCATCAGGACCGTTAATGTGCTGTAAGAGATTCTGAAACTGATTCTGCAAACTGGTTGTGGGAACCACCTTCGCTTTAGCATTGAAGGCGCCTTTTTGTACAATTCCAAGAGAAGTGGTGTCTATCCTGCTATCAATTAATGCAATGGTTTTATAATAACTTTTTTCCAGTTTTTGATCGGGAAGGCTGATCGTAAAATCTTCTACCCGTTTTTGGGAAAATAAAAAAACGGTAAAGCATAACGCAATGAGTAATTGAATTTTTTGTAAGCTGTTTTTCATGGTATTATATAAAATGGATGTTTTTAATCTGCGAAAATAAAGAAATCCGTTACATCTCCAAATAAGATTCATTCATTTAAAGATTTAACTTTCTTTTAGTGAGAGTATGATAGAATAATTCCGTCTTCTACGTGATATTCTTTTCCGAGCAATTCTTCTGCATACATCTCTGATAAATAATAAGATGTTATAAGGCTATTGTTTTTATTTTTTTCATACTCTTCAAAAGAGATTTCTGCACCATCCAGAAAACAGACTGTTGTGTTCTTCTTGGGTTTAAATTCAATTTTTTTTGCCTTGTCCAGATTCACAGATAAAACCGTTTCGTCTTCTCTGTTTCTTTTATCACTGAAAACATAAAACCGATCAGGATTTGGTGGTTGAGATTCATTGGATTGCGTTTCGAAAACCATAATGTTTTTAAAACCCAGATCATATTCGGGAACAGCTACGCTGTAAGAAGCACCGTATCTTTTTGTCAGGGTGAGGATGTTTATTCTTTCAGCTTGTTTTAAAGTCTCCTTACTTCCTGAATATTCTATGCTTACCGTTTTAGTTTGAGGCCTGTAAAATTGCCAGTCTTTATCAGGTTCGTAATCTGGATCTTTTATAGCATAGATAACAAGCCCTATCTCTAGTTCGTGATCCATGGTGTCTTTTTTCATTTTTTGAGCATGAAGATTTGAGGTAAGCATGGCTGCCAAAAATACTCCGCCAGCGATTTTTCTAAACGGAAACTGGAAAAAATTGTAATGGATCTGTGGCTGTTCAGGATGAGAATATAATCTTGTAGACTGTATTCTTCCACAGATGGATTCATTTTCTTTTAATAATGAGTGAATTTCAGTGTCTGTTTTATCTGTTAAATCAAATACTTTTTTTGTGCACAGGTCACAAAATTTCCCTCCGGAAGCATTTTGCATACTGTCCCATTTTTGTTCACAGGGAGTGGGAATCTGAAATTTTTTCTTCATGGTGAGTTTTTTATATTATTAAAAATACAAAAAAATGGGATTGTTATTTTATATTTCGTTGAAGATAGATGCATTCTGAAAATAAAAAAACCTCAAAGAATTTCCTTGAGGTTTTAAATTATAAATTATTTGTCCGACCCGGACTACATATTTCGTCTGTACTTACCGCCTACTTCAAACAAAGCATTGGTAATCTGTCCCAGAGAACAGTATTTTACCGCATCCATCATCACATGGAATAAGTTCTGCTGGTTGATGGCAGCATATTGTAGGGTTTTTAAAGCCGCTTCGGATTTATCTTCATTAGATTGTTGGAAATTATGAAGGGTTTCAATCTGAACCTGTTTTTCTTCCTCCGTAGAACGGATTACTTCTCCCGGACGAACCGTTGGTGAACCGTCTTTTCCAAGGAACGTATTTACCCCAATGATCGGATATTCCCCAGTGTGTTTCAGCCATTCGTAATGCATTGATTCTTCCTGGATTTTTGAACGCTGGTACATCGTTTCCATTGCACCCAGAACACCACCTCTTTCCGTAATCCTGTCGAATTCTGCATAAACAGCTTCTTCCACAAGATCCGTTAATTCTTCAATAATAAATGAACCCTGAAGCGGATTTTCGTTTTTCGCTAATCCTAATTCTTTATTGATAATCAGCTGAATCGCCATCGCTCTCCTTACAGATTGTTCAGTCGGAGTGGTAATCGCTTCATCATACGCATTGGTATGAAGTGAATTACAGTTATCATAGATTGCATACAATGCCTGAAGCGTTGTTCTGATGTCATTAAAATCAATTTCCTGAGCGTGAAGCGAACGTCCCGAAGTCTGGATGTGATATTTCAGCATCTGGCTTCTTTCGTCTGCTCCATATTTCAGTTTCATTGCTTTTGCCCAGATTCTTCTTGCCACACGTCCAATCACTGAATATTCAGGGTCGATACCGTTGGAGAAGAAGAATGATAGGTTAGGAGCGAAATCATTGATATCCATTCCTCTTGACAAATAATATTCAACATACGTGAAACCATTTGCTAAGGTAAATGCTAATTGAGAAACCGGATTGGCACCCGCTTCTGCAATGTGATATCCTGAAATAGAAACCGAATAGAAGTTTCTTACTTTTTCTGTAATGAAATATTCCTGAACGTCACCCATTAATCTTAAGGCGAATTCAGTAGAGAAAATACAGGTATTCTGAGCCTGATCTTCTTTTAAAATATCAGCCTGAACAGTTCCACGAACAGTCGCGATGGTTTTTGCTTTAATTTCTGCATACACATCTGCAGGAATCACTTCATCTCCGGTAATTCCCAATAGTTTTAGCCCCAATCCATTATTGGAAGGTGGAAGTTCTCCGTTGTATTTTGGTCTTTCTAAGCCTTTATCGTCGAATTTTGCTTTTAAAGCTTTTTCAACATTGGCTTCAAGTTTATGTTCAGCAATATATTTTTCAACGTTCTGATCGATGGCAGCATTCATGAAGAAAGCCAACAGCATAGGAGCAGGCCCGTTGATGGTCATGGAAACTGAAGTCATGGCATTTACCAGATCAAATCCTGAATACAGTTTTTTCGCATCATCCAAAGTAGCAATAGAAACTCCTGCATTTCCGATTTTACCATAAATATCCGGTGGCAACGCAGGATCCTGGCCGTATAACGTTACAGAGTCAAACGCTGTTGAAAGACGTTTTGCATCCATTTCTGCAGAAACATAGTGGAATCTTCTGTTGGTTCTTTCAGGACCTCCTTCTCCGGCGAACATTCTTGTCGGATCTTCTCCGGTTCTTTTAAAAGGATAAATTCCCGCAGTATAAGGAAATGCACCCGGAAGGTTTTCCTGGCCTTTCCATTGGATCAGATCACCCCAGTCTGTATATTTCGGTAAGGCAATTTTTGGAATTTTAAGATGGGATAAAGACTCTGTTGAGGTCTCTACTTTAATCTCTTTTCCACGAACAAAATAGGAATAAAACTCAGCTTTAAAAGCCTGTTTGGTATCATCCCAATTTTTTAAGAAATCGATATTTTCCTGTTGAAGATCTTTTTCTGCCTTTTGATATTCTGTGTCTAATGTTTCATTGGAAAGGAAGTTTTTCACACCTTCAATATGATACATCTTTCTCGCTAATTCAGCCTGTTTTTCAACATTAGCATCATATTGTCTGTTGTTTTCAACAATTTCTGATAAGTAACGAACTCTTTTTGGAGGAATGATTGTTACTTCTTCCGTAATTTCCTGTTCAACAAAACCTTGCAGGTTTAACCCTGAAAATTTATCATTTACTTTTGCAACTAGTCTGTTGTATAATTCAGTTGTTCCGTGATCATTGAACTGAGATGCTTTCGTTGCATACACCGGCATATCATCCAATGGACTTTCCCATAATAAATGGTTTCTCTGGAACTGTTTTCTTACCGCTTGAAGGGCGTCTAAAGCACCACGTTTGTCAGATTTATTTAAAGCTACAAGATCTGCATAATCCAGCATGTCGATTTTTTCCAGCTGTGTGGAAGCTCCATATTCAGGAGTCATTACATACATGGAAACATCTGCAAAATCCGAAACTTCTGAACCGGATTGACCAATCCCCGAAGTTTCCAGAATGATGACATCCGGATGGGCCAGTTTCAACACGTTCAAAGCAGAATGGATGAATGGAGAAACAGAAACGTTGTTTTCTCTTGTCGCCATCGAACGCATATACACTCTTGGGTCATTGATCGCATTCATACGGATCCTGTCTCCCAGCAATGCCCCTCCTGTTTTCTTTTTAGAAGGGTCAATAGAGATGATTGCAATTTTTTTATCGGTATTGGAACGTAAGAAACGTCTTACGAGTTCGTCCGTTAAGGAAGATTTTCCCGCTCCTCCGGTTCCTGTAATCCCAATGATTGGAATGTTAATTTCTTTTGATCTCTCATCAATCGCTTTTACCAGTTCAGGTTTTTCCTCTGAAAAATTTTCAACAGCGGAAATTATTTTGGCAATACTGGTGGAGTTTTCAAAGCTAATTGAATCTAAGTCGCTTGCCGTCACATCTTTTCCCGTTGCGAAGTCTGATCTTTTTACCAAGTCATCGATCATTCCCTGAAGACCGAGTTCGCGGCCATCGTCCGGAGAATAAATCCTGTCGATTCCGTAAGACATAATATCTTCGATTTCCTCGGGCAGAATTACACCGCCACCGCCACCAAAAATCTTGATTTGCGGAGAGTTCTTTTCTCTTAAAAGGTCATAGATATATTTAAAATATTCATTGTGGCCTCCCTGGTATGAGGTTAATGCAATAGCATTAGCATCTTCCTGGATTGCTGTATTTACAACTTCTTCTGCTGATTTATCGTGTCCAAGGTGGATAACTTCGCATCCTGTTCCCTGAATAACACGGCGCATGATATTAATCGCTGCATCATGTCCGTCGAATAATGACGCTGCTGTCACAATTCGCACTTTGTTTGTAGGAGTATATTTTTGGGTTTCCATAAAAAATCTAGAAAATTTCTGAATTACCAAATATAATAATAAAATAAGAACCTGATTTTATTGTTTAAATATTTGATAGTTAGATGATTAATTGTTTTCTATGAAATGGATTTTCTCCTTGTAAAGAAAGATTCGTTTAGGAATGATGGGTAAATTCTTTATTTTTGCAACATATTTTAAAGATATGCAAAAAGCCTTGATGTATTTCGCTTTAGGAACAGTAGGTAGTTTCCTTATTAGTTATTTTTTCCTGAGCACCGAAAATATCGGCTTGGATTTTTATTATGCAGTGGCCTTTGGCGCTGCCTGGGGACTGGCCTATTATCTGGATACCCCGAATTTTTCACTGCCTAAGAAGCTGGGATTGTCTTTTGCGGCTATGGCCGTTTTCGTATTGATAGGAAGCCTTATTTTCACAATACAGCTTGCAGTACCTTCTATTTTGAAATTTTCTACGGTTTTCGTAGCCTATTATTTAATTGCAAGTTTTAGAGGAAGCAAATCACTGCGCCGCTAATGGATCATCAGGAAGCTGATTAATCCTAAGCCGACCACCAAAAAGCAAAAAGCAAAAAAATTGATAAAGAACAGGAAAAAGCCAATCATAAAACTTACAAAACCATGAGAGTGATATACCCTATGATGGGCAATAAAGAAATATCCTATACTATATAAGGCAAGGATATAATAAGAAATATTGATTAGTGTATCAAGAATTGTAATGTGACTGACTAATTTTTGGATATGTATTAATATAGATATGATGGTGATGACAAATAATAGGAACGAGAAATAATGGAGGGTGAATACTCCGTGATCAAAATACCACCATTTTTTCTTATTATGGAAAAACCACAAGAATAAAGCAAAAACAGGGAGGTAGATAAAAAGGGCTTTCGGCAGATTGTGGAAAGATATTTCATAGAGCTTCTGGAAAATTTCTTTCTTAGTGATGCCGCTTTCTTTCAGTTCAAAGAACTTATGAACAAAAGGAGAGGAAAGGTTATGTTGTAAAGATGGGTTTTTAGCTACAATAGAATCATATTCTTTAGCATTTTTGGCGCCTGATATTTCAAAAGAATTTCCTATTCCATTATTCAAATTGAGTTCTTCTTCCAACTCTTTTGCTTTTGTTTTATCCTGAAGCGCATGATTTACTTTCTCAACTTCTGCAGAATCTCCTTTTGAAAGATTTTTTTTCTCTTTATTAATTGCTTCCGTAATTTGAGCTACAGGCAGTTTATGTATAGAATCTCTTTCTTCATTTGCGTGAACCTTAATGATATTTTGTTTATGACCAGAATTAAAATCCATTAGTGGAAAAAGTGAAAACATAAAAAAAGTAATGAAACTTATAAATATGTAGAGCTTAACCGGAGGAACGTATAGCTGTCTCTTGCCTTCAAGATAAATTGCTGTAAGCTTTCCAGGACGGAACAGAAGATTTTTAATGGTCTTCCAGAACTGTCCGTCATAATGCGTAAAATCTTCAATAAAATGGGTGAATAAATAATGAAAGACCTGTTTGGGTTCCGTATTCTCCTGTCCGCAATGGGTACAGAATCTTTCCTCAACTTGGTGTCCGCAGTTCAGACAGGTTTTATCTTCTCTAATTTTTCCGTGACTCATGAATATTGAAATTTAGCGCTAATATAATTATTTCGCACAATAAAAAATAGAATTGACAATATGATACGGAAATGTTTAAGAGAAAGTTAATAAAGTAAGAGTTTAGCAGTTAAACTCTTTACTTTATCACTTGTGTTTTTAGAATCTTCTAAAAATGTTTTTTTTCATCGAAATTCATTTTACAATTTGTATGCCAAATAATTAAGATCGTTGAGGTCTATACTGTTACCAAAGTATACACGAATTGAGAAACATAAAGCAAAATATGTTTTTGGGTTACAAAAATTATGTGTACCTTTGCACACCCTTATGGGGAAAATTATGTTTAATCTTTAACTAAAACGTGTGAATACATTAAGTTACAAAACTGTTTCAGCGAACAAAGCTACTGCTAATAAAGAATGGGTTGTGGTAGACGCTGAAGGACAACCGTTGGGAAGACTAGCTTCTCAGGTTGCAAAGATTTTGAGAGGTAAGCACAAAACAAACTTTACACCTCACGTAGATTGTGGTGATAACGTTATTGTTTTGAATGCTGGGAAAATTACGCTTTCCGGAAACAAGTGGGCTGATAAGACTTACATCTGGCATACAGGTTATCCTGGTGGACAGAAGTTTATGACAGCTGCTGAACTTCAAAAGAAAGATTCTTTAAAAGTATTGGAAAAATCTGTAAAAGGTATGCTTCCAAAAAACAGACTAGGATCTGCATTGCTTAAAAACCTTTATTTATATGAAGGAACAGAGCATAAGCATGAAGCTCAACAGCCTACAACAATTAATATTAACGAATTTAAATAATTATTAATATGTCTATAGTTCACAAAATCGGAAGAAGAAAGACTGCCGTAGCAAGAGTTTATATGAGACCAGGTACTGGTAACATCAAAGTAAACGGTAAAGATGCTAACGAGTATTTCTCTACAGACGTAATGGTTTATAAATTAAACCAACCGTTTATCCTTTCTGAAACTGTTGGTCAGTATGACGTTACCGTAAATGTTTTCGGTGGTGGTAATACAGGTCAAGCAGAAGCTATCAGATTAGGTATTTCAAGAGCTTTATGCGAAATCAACGCTGAGTTCAGATTAGCATTGAAGCCTGCTGGTTTACTTACAAGAGATGCAAGAATGGTGGAAAGAAAGAAACCAGGTCAGAAAAAAGCAAGAAAGAGATTCCAGTTCTCAAAACGTTAATTTTCAGACTTCAGGTACTGGGTTTCAGATTTCAGAATTTTTTCTGTCTGTTATCTTATATCTAAAATCTATTTATCAAAACAAAAAATTGCCCGTTACGTTTAGCATCCAAACACTTCTCCCATCTAAAGAAGTTGTTGATTGCATAAAAAGCGGAAAGTAAACTAACAAAAACAGAAAACATGGCAAAAGCAAATGTAAAAGACCTTTTAGAGGCTGGCGTACACTTCGGTCACATGACTAGAAAGTGGAACCCAAATATGGCTCCATACATTTTTATGGAGAAAAATGGTATTCACATTGTAGACTTACATAAAACAGCAGTTAAATTGGATGAAGCTTGTAGCGCTTTAGAAAAATTAACTTCTGCAGGTAAAAAAGTTCTATTTGTTGCTACTAAGAAGCAAGCAAAAGAAGTAGTTGCAAAACACGCTTCTGAACTTAATATGCCTTATATTACAGAAAGATGGCCAGGAGGTATGCTAACAAACTTTGTTACAATCAGAAAGGCTGTTAAGAAAATGAACCATATCGACAAAATGAAAAAAGACGGTACGTTCGAAACTTTATCTAAAAAAGAAAGACTTCAGGTTGACAGACAAAGAGCTAACTTAGAGAAAAACTTAGGTTCTATCTCTGACATGGTTCGTCTTCCTTCTGCAATCTTCGTTGTAGATATCATGAGAGAACACATCGCTGTAACTGAAGCTAAGAAATTAGGTATTCCAGTTTTCGGTATTGTTGATACAAACTCTGATCCTAGAAAAGTTGATTTCGTTATCCCTGGAAACGATGATGCTTCTAAATCTATCGATATGATCTTAAACGTAGTTTCTGATTCTATCAAAGAAGGTCAGTCTCAAAGAAAAGCTGATAAAGAAAAATCTAAAGAAGAAGGAGAAAAAGTATCTGCTGAAACAGATGCTGATTTCGATGCTGAATAATTAAAAGATTTTCTTTCATATAGAAAAAACGCTGGATTCTGTCCAGCGTTTTTTTTGAATATTATATGAAACAGGAAGGAAAAAATTCCTGTTGTCCATTATTTACGGACTCAGCTTTATAGAATAAGAGCTGGATATAAATTTAGTACTCTGATAAGACGATCTGCACACCATGGCAGACAGTTTATAGTTCTGGTTTTTAGGAACCATAGTATAGCCTATTTTACCGGCAGCAATAGGAATTTTTTTAAAGAAATTATTTCCGCTTACGGTAAGAACCATATTGCAGGATGATTTATTCTCTACAGTGATAGAAGTCTTTGGATTCTCCGGTGAATCGGAATTGAGAAGATCATTCAGTACCTCTGTAGTCTCTGGCTTATAGGTCTTAATAAGTTCGTTATATTCACTGTTTGTATTGCTGGCAGCATTTCCGGAACGGGAAGGATAGGAGGTTCTTACAGGATAAGTAGCGTAGTTTGCATCACAACTTGTCAAAATGCACAAGGTGCCGGAGAACATAAACAGCTTTTTCATACAGTTATTTTGATCTTTTCTTTTTTACAGGTTTTTCCTTTGCCGGTTCTTTTTGATCTTTTACCGGATCTTTCTTTTCCTCAGATTTTGGAGTGCCGGGATTATCAATCACTACAAATATACTTTTTTTTATATCTTTATTGGAAGTGTATTTTACATCACAGACATTGCTGTTCAGACTATAAGAACCTTTATTGAGAACGATAAAGTTCTCCCCGTGAGCAGGCACGGCAAGGTTGTAGAAGTCTTTTCCTTCAATTCTTAAGATAATATTACAGTCAGAATTATTCCTGAACAGGAGTACGGCTTCTTTCCGGGAAATATCTTCATTAAACATTGCGTTCAGAAGTTTAACCGTTTTATCTTTATGCTGATCAGAGTTTTCTGCGATCAGTTTCTTGAATTCTTCCGCATCATCAGAATTGGAATTCCTCATGAATCTGTTGGGGATATCAGAGATAACAGGTCTGGCTTCCATGGGTTTGGCGGTCTTTGCACCTTGTGTCCATGCAGCATTTTTTAAAGCAATAAGCTTAGGTTTCAGCACACTCCGTTTGGGATCTTCGGGATGTGCATTTTTGAGGTACTCTTCAATTTCCTTAGTATTTGTGCTTTTCATGATGTCTTTGTTTTTTTTCTGTGCGGGAGTTAAAACGGGGACAAGGAAAGTAAAGAGGAGGATCGTTAAAAATTTTTTTTTCATCAATTTGTTTTATTTCATCAGCTTATCCGGAATTTTATATAAGTTATTGTTTTTCCTTTGGCCGAGAACAGCTCTTCGTAATATGTTTTTATATCTCTTAAGTGTTCTGTATTCGGATCATATTCAGGAGCACCATAAATATCATGGTGAGCTGAAATGATTTCATAGCCAGCACCTTGTAAATATCCAAGGGTATAGCCATGCAAGAATTCTGAATCCGTTTTTAAGTGGATAATTCCACCAGGCTTCAGGAATTTTTTATACCGTTCTAAAAAGTCAGGATGTGTTAATCTGTGTTTTGTACGTCTGTATTTGATTTGCGGATCCGGAAAAGTAATCCAGATTTCATCTACTTCATTTTCAGCAAAAAAATAATCTACAAGCTCAATCTGGCTTCTCAGAAAGGCAACATTTGTCATGTTGTTTTCTACAGCTTCTTTAGCTCCAAACCAGAATCTTGCTCCTTTAATATCGATGCCGATAAAGTTTTTTTCAGGGAATGTTTTTGCAAGTCCCACCGAATATTCTCCTTTTCCGCATCCCAGTTCAAGAACAATAGGGTTCTCATTTTTAAAGAAATTTGTTCTCCATTTTCCTTTAAGTTCAAAACCTTGTAAAGCTTCCTCTCTTGTAGGTTGGATTACGTTCGGTAATATTTTGTTTTCTGTGAATCTTGCTAATTTATTTTTACCCATGAGTTTATATGAAAATCCCGCAAAAATAGTGAAATTTACATACAATACATTGCCTTTTTCAGATAAAAAGAGTAGAAGTGATTATATTCATTTGATGAGTTACTTTGCTGCAGAGCTTCCTAAAGAAACCATGATGGGCTTTTCAATTGTTTTTTGGGAAGCGTATTGAGCACCACAGACAAGACTGGTGAACAGATAACTTCCTTTTTCTATTACGATTGAGCTTTCGTTATGAGCCGGAACGGCAAGTCTGTATTTAATAGTGCCTACACTTTCCATTCTTACGATAATATTGCAGTCTGATTTGTTTTCAATAAGGACAATGCATTCTTTGCTCATAGGGTCATTATCAAACAGGGAGTTCAATATTTTTACGGTTTTGTTTTTATGCTCAGTCGGGGAAACGGACATCAGCATATTAAACTCCTCTGCTTCAGCATCCGGTACCGCCGAATTGGCTGTGGAATTTACGACAAATGTATTTTGAGCATTGCTTGGTGTATAGACTACTGTAGATTGCTTCGCAGCGAGCTCGGCTTTGTATTTGGCGATTTGCTTTTGCTTGATGATTGCATTCATTTCATCAAAACTGATTTTAGTGGAAGGCCTTCTTCTGAGCATGGCGAGCATTTCCTGCATATCCTTCACTTTCTGATCGGCCGGATGGGCATTTTTGATATATTCCTTCATCATTTCCATGACTCTGGGTTTTAAAACGGATCGTCGGGGATCATCCGGATGCGCATCCCTTAAAAAGGCATTGATTTCGTAAATACTTTTACTTTTCAATATATTGGTGTAGTCCTTCCCTTTTTTCTGGGCAGACATGGTGAAAGAGAGCATCAAACTAAGGAATAAAATTAATTTTTTCATTAATATATATTAAGTTAAAAATTGGACTTTTCTTAATTTGTGTTCTTTGCAATTAGTCTTTAAAAAGAATAACGGGATAATATTATTTTTATTTTAAACCCGTGATTGTGACATAAATTTAAAGATATTTTTGAACAAAAAAACATATATTATAAAATTATTATACAATACATATTTAATATCTTACGAATTACGCTTACTTTATTACTTCCTGAAGATGAGAATTTCTAAGTCTTCTCTGGTAAATCGGCATGTACTTTTCGATGGGAATTTTTATAGCTTCATAATTACCGGCTAAAATATAGGGCTGGATATTTTCTGAAGTATACACAAACTGAAGGAAATTATCAATCAGATTTTCAGGGATTTTCAGTCTCAGGAAATAATCTTTCCCAAGGTAATTTTTAATATCAGTTACAGAGCTGTTCATTCTTTCATAGGCTACATACCGCTGTTTTTTCTTTCTTTCTCCTGAAAGCATATCATAAATGCTTTCCAGACTGAAGGTAAGGCCTCCATCTCTTAAGCCTGCTACCGGAAGTTCTGGAGGCAGCCCGTTCCCTTTAGGTTCCGGTAATCCGATCACCTTTTTTAATGCCAGCGCCTTATCTTCTTTTCTCAGAGAATTTACATCATAGCGTAAGTTTCCTGTAGGCTTAAAGCGATTGATGACAATTTCCTGAATTTCGTAATAGGCTACTTTTAGTTCCGTTAAATTCTTCTGTCCAAACATTTGAGGGGTAAGCTTTACATCCTTTCTTTCGGTAACGATGGAGGTAAATCTAATAACATCTCCGGGATTGGCAGGAATATTAAAATCGCCATTGTAATCGGTAAGAACAGTTTTCTGGGTATTTAGATTGGTAACATATACCTGGTTGAGATATAAAACAGAACTGTCCCTTAGAAATACCTCTCCGGAGTATGTTTGTGCGCTGATTTTCACCAAAAGAAACAACAGCACTAGAGTAATTAGCTTCTTCATATAATAGGGCAAAATTACGTAGAAATACAGCAATTTATACGGGTAAAGTAAGGAAAACTGGTTAAAATTATATTAAACTTTACGGTAAAACTGTTAATGAATGTTATAAACTTCTTTTTAATGCAAAAGATGCAAAAATTATTCCTTCAGAGAGTATTTTATCTATGTTTTACCAAAAGCCAGCTGGTGTACTTCATAGAGGTCGTAGAGCCATATTCTGTCCAGCTGATAAAATACCAATAAGTAGCTGTAGATACGGGCCTTCCGCCCATATTTCCGTTCCAGGTATATCGGTTGGTAGGACTTCCCCTGAAAACCTCTGCGCCATAACGGTCGAATATTCTGAACTCCAGGTTATTATTGGTCATCAGCGCTGAATAGTCGATATCATCGTTATATCCGTCACCATTTGGAGTAATGGTATTGATAAGATTAATAATAACGAAAGGTCTTGTGGTTTCATCACATCTTTTAGCATCTCTCACGTGGATAATGTGGCTGCCTGTTGATACATTGGTAAAAATATTGGAATTCTGCCATGTAATACCATCTAAAGAATATTCATAAGGCGGCGTACCTCCGTTGACACCGATCGTCACGGTAGAACCGTTGACTTCTATAGAGGTGATTAAAGGAACAGGAGATTCTATAACGTTAACATACTGTCTGTATACGCAACCATTGAATGTGAGGTCTACCCAATAATTTCCAACACCTACATTAGAGATAGAGGAGGAAGTAGCTCCGGTACTCCATAAATAACTTTCGAATCCGGGGCCCGCATCAAGAGTTGTTTTGGTTTTAGGACAAATAATCTGATCTACGAGAATGTCTGATTTTTTAGGCGCTTTAATAGTAATGGTAATTGTACCTATTTCGGGGCAGACTCCGGCTTTTTCAAATCTGATATAAAAAGTTTGAGTTCCGGTAACACTTACTGTTCCGGTGATAGGGCTTGCATTATTCTGTGCATCTGCTAGGGTAGCATAGAAGGTGTAGATAACATTCGGGTCTGTTGTAAACTGAGGAATGTATGCTCCCAGATTGATCAGTTTTGTTCCATCAAAATCTTCATCACATAAGCTTATGGTGGCCAGTTTTTTTATCAGAGGTATTTTTGCTCCGATGGTAAATTGTAAGGGCTTAACAACTGCTGCACAGCCGTCTGGAGAGTCCACCCTTATATAAATAGTGGTAGCTGCGGTGTAGCTCCAGCTGTTGGGAAGCGTGTTGGCATTTCCTGCATTGGCGTCTGCCAAACTTGCATAGTATCTTACATTGGTAAAATAACCTGGATTATTAAGAACAAAAGGAGTAATGTTCGATAATAACACCGTGACGGTTCCGTCAAAGTTATCATCGCAGAAAACACCGGTGTAGTTATCCAGAACAATAGCAAGATTGTAAAGACTTAGAGTAATCTGGGCAATAGCTTTACAGCCTATATTATTTTTTATCACCGCATATACAATCGTTCCGTCGGGGGCGGTATATGCATTGGCTGAAGTAATAAGGGCAGCAGGATTTTCTGTCTGTGCATCAGCAAGAGTAGGATAATAGGTAATGGTGACCGGTGAATTATTCGTGATGTTGGCCGTAGTGAGATTAAAGGTTCCCAGTCCGTTGATATTACAGGCGTGTAACGTCGCATTGTTAACTATCAAAGCTTGAACATTGATAGTTACGGTTACGGTTTCGCAATCAGTAAAAATAGGGTCGTTTCCGCAGAATGTATAGGTAAAGGTGTCAGTTCCTGTCGTTCCGGGAGTATTCACCGTATAGGTTATAATTCCGGTTACAGGATTTATTGTTGCTGTTCCCAGTGTGGGAGCTGTAACAATAGCAACGGTAGCGGGAACAGGAGTCTGTGTAGAGCTGCTGAATGTTGGAGTTATGTTTTGTGAAGTACAGAGACTGTACACTGTAGACGTCTGCTTCATACAGTTCAGTACTTTAAATTGTTCGGTCACCAATGGTGCACAGCTGCCCATTGTTACAGAGCAGGTATAAAACCCTGATTGTACAGGAGTAAAAGATGGATTGGTTGCTCCGACAATCAGATTTCCGTTTCTGTACCACTGATAGCTGTCATAAATAATAGGATCTACAGTCAGTACAATGCCGGGAACACAGTCTCCTCCGGATTTTAAAATAACCGGTTGTGTTGGAAATCCGGCAAAAAAACCGCCATATCCTACAGCATCACTTCCTGCATTGATTCCTGCTGTAATAGCTTTGTCTGAAACTACAGTAATCGTTCCGGTTACATTGGGAATTCCATAGGTCACCCAATTGTTCGTTCCCGTCATGCTATAAGGACCGGTTGATGCGGGAGGAATAGCTCCGTTAACGGTAACTACAGCACCTCTTTGGGTAATAAGATTAAGCTTGGTAGGAATAGTAAGAATACCGGAAGGGTTATTATTCGAATGAACAAAATTTTCATCAATAAAACCCAGTTCGTTGATCTGTTTGGGAAGGTAGCAGTTAAGTGCAGGGATAAAATTAAATCCTCCGGTAGCTACTTCATTGCCAGTGGCTGAGTCTCCGGCGAGAACCTGATAAACATAGGCATTTTTTGAAGTTTTAATATATAAATTATAATGTCCTCCTCCCTGTGCCTGATATTTTGTATCCGGAACCACATAATACTGTCCTGTAGTAAGAGTGGCAACAGGTGGAATTTCGTTATTTAAAAAAATCTGGGTATTGTCTTCTGTCGCGATGATAAGGGCGCCTTCCATATTGGATCCGATACTTCCATTACCTTTTACAAGGGCAAATTCACTTCCCAGTCTTTCCACGGGAACTGCCTGATCCATTAAAATATCTGAGCTTGAAGCATAATTTCCCGCATACTGTCCGTTAAAATTTCCATTGGTAATGTTGACGGATTTATTGGAGGTGATTTTTGCACCAATAAATCCATCTGAATTTCCTGCAATGGTTCCGCTGCCATCAATGATATAGGATTGACCTTTATTTAAAGTAAAAGTCATGGTGGGATTGGTTGTTCCGGTGGTCCCGTTAGAAAACTGAACTGTAGGCTTATATCCTGATATGGTAACCGTTGTGTTATCTTCAGTTGCCAGCACACTTGTCATAAAATTAAGAATGAGATTACTGACAGTGATAGGGGCATTGGCTGCATAAAAGTTTTTTCCGGTGGAAGGTATTCCTTTAGAAGTAATGATCTCAGCGTGATTGAAGACTGAAAATCTTAAGTTGGCATAAAAAGGAAAGTCTGCTTTCAGATACAATCCTTTTGTAGTAGGTGTAAAGAGATCTGTCTGAAGAGTTGTAATGATATATTCCCGGAGAACGTCAAATTTTTGAGGATTATTCTTGCTTATGGTAACCGTTCCAATTAACACATTATTATTGTAAATGCTTACTGGGAAAGGAGTGGTTCTATTAGTTGATACGTATAATTTCTGATAAGGGTTTGGATTGCCCGTTCTGTCTATCATAGGAGCAAACCAATGTTCCCTGTCTAATTGTGCAAAGGCAGACGTGAAAATATAAAATATAAGTATAAAAGATAGAATTTTCTTCATTCAGTACTGGTATTTATCACAAATTTAATAATAAAATGTATTAAATAGTTGAAAAACTAATAAAAAAGCCACGATTTTAAAATCGTGGCTTAAAGATGTTTATTTTAAATAAATTATTGTCTGTTTTTAACTAAGATCCAGCCTGTATATTTTATCGCTGTCTGCTTGCTGTTAGGCTCAGTCCAGCCGATTTCATACCAGTAATTTCCGGTAGGAACTCTTCTTCCGTTGGTCGTTCCGTTCCATTTGTATCCGGTAGATTTATCTCCCTGATGAATTTTACTTCCATAGCGGTCGAAAATATTAAATACAAGATTGTTTTTGTGAGCTAAAGCAGAATAATCTATGGCATCATTTACTCCGTCATCATTTGGAGTAATTACATTGATCAGATTAGGAATCGTAACTTCTACCTGTATAGGCTCACAGTCGTAAGCATCTTTTACATATACAATAGCATTCCCTCTTGCTACATCAGTGAAAATATTAGACGTCTGCCAATTGATATTATCCAGAGAGTACTGGTACGGAGCTGTACCACCTACAGTATACACGGTAATCGTATTTCCTGCAATATCAATGGTTGAAACTACAGGCTGCTCCGAGGCATACACTTTTACGGTTTGTGTCGTGATACATTCGCCCGTTTTCAGCTTTACCCAATAGGTTCCGACCCCTGCGTTATTGATTGACTGGGTAGTTGCTCCTGTGCTCCATTCATAACCATTGAAGCCAGGCCCTGCATCTAAGGTTGTTTTGTCTTCAATACAGATGATTTTATCCACCAATACAGATGATTTTACCGGGGGTAATACAACCAGGGTTACTTCTGCTATTCTGTAACAGCCATTTGCATTCGATACTTTTACGTAGGCTACTCCATTGGGAGCAACATATGCTGCGGGATTTGGAATTTCATTAGTTCCGTTAATAGCATCAGTAGGAGACGGGTAGTATTTTTTGGTAACTCCCGGTTGTCCTGTAACGGTAGCATTTGTAAGATTAAATAAAGCCGTAGCAGGATTGGCTTCTATGAAGCACGATCTTAAAATGGCATTCGTTATAATAGGGCTTTCAGATATGGTTAAGTTCAATGTTATTTCCTCACAGTCTGTGAAATCGGGGTTGTTTCCGCAGAATCTGTAAACGATTTTGTCTGGTCCCAGGTATCCGAAAGTAGGTGCGTAGCTTATTACTCCGGTAGTTGGATCTACCGTAGCAGTTCCGTTAACAGGTGGAGTCACAATGGTTACGGTGCTCGGTACTACAACCTGAGTCGAGTTAGTGAATTCCGGAACGATCATTTTAACGCCGTCACACACGGTCTCGTTTTTAACGGTTTCCTGAAGACATGTATATACTTTATATACCGGAGTGAATACCGGCGGGCAGGTTCCTACTGTAATTTTTACTGTATAATTTCCTGATTGGGTTGGGGTATACGTATTATTTGTAGCACCTGGAATAGCTGTATTATCTCTAAACCATTGGTAAGACTCAAAACTGTCATCTACTTCAAGAATAATTCCCGGAATACAGTCTCCCGTTTGTTTTGCAATAACAGGGATGGAGGAGAATCCGGCGAAATACCCGCCATATCCTACCACACCACTCCCCCCGGAAATACCAGCAGTGACAGCTTTTGTAGAAGTAATCGTTACATTTCCGGTAACATTGGGCACAGAATAGGATACCCAGTTGGTGGTTCCCGTTACAGCATAAGGACCTTGGGCAGCAGGAGGCTGTATTCCGTTGACCAAAACTGTTGCTCCGGTTTCAGTAAGGATATTTAATTTTATAGTATTGACTGTTGGAGGCAGAATGTTAATCATTCCTATTTCGTCAATTCTTCTTGGAAGGTAGCAGTTCAAAGGTGGGATATAATTAAAACCAATGGTTGCGTTACTGTTTGATACTCCAGCTAATAATTGGTATACATAGACATTTTTAGAGGTCTTAATGTACATATTATAATGATTATTTCCCTGGTTGATGTAATTGGTATTGAGATCTTTATTGACTCTGTAGTTTTGTCCTTCATTCAGGGTGATAACCGGAGCGGTGGAATTGTTGATGAATACCTGCGTACCATCCTCCGTGGCTACAATCAGGGCATCTTCCATTCTTTCACTGATGTCCCCGTTTCCTTTTACGACAACGAATTCATTGCCAAGCCTGTCTGTAGGTACCGACTGGTCCATTACAATATCCGCTCCGTCGAAAAAACCACCGGGTGGGATAATGGCAAATTGGCCGTTAAAGTTTCCATTCGTAACAGAAACAGGTTTGTCGGAAACTATTTTTGCCCCGATAAAACCTTCTTTGTTCCCTATCTGATCTCCGGTTCCTTCAATAATATAAGACTGTCCTTTATTCAAAGTGAAAGTTAGTGTAGGATTCGTTATGCCGGTCCAGCCATTGGTAAACACTACATCAGGAGAATAGTTTGAGACTGTTACGGTAGTATTGTCTTCTGTTGCTAAAATACCCGTTGTAAAGTTTAATGCATTTATTGGATTCAGAATAGGAGATACGACTGCATAAAATTTTGTGCCAATTCCTGCTTTTCCCTTAGAGGTTAAGATTTCTCCGTGGCTGCTTACGGAAAATCTAAAGGTTGCAAAATATGGCTTTGCTCCTTTTGTATATAGTCCTTTCGTTCCAGGTGTAAAAAGTTCACCAGTATTACTGGCGATCATATTTGTAAGCGGAATGGTAAAAGTCTGTGGATTTCCTTTACTGATTGTTACCGTTCCAATTATGGTATTGTTGCTGTAGATACTTACCGGAAAAGGAGTAACCGAATCTGTGGAAAAATATAATGCCTGCTGTGGGCTGACAATGTTTGTTGATCTGGCTGACATGGGAGCAAACCAATGATCGGTGTCTCGTTGTGCAAAGAGCATATTGATTGCCGAGACAATCAATGTTAAAGTGAGTAAAAATTTTTTCATTTAAAGGAATTAGGATTTTTGCAAAAATAATAGAATATTTGATATAAATTGAAAATAATTATAAAAAAAGAGTAATTAAATAATAAAAAAACCACGATTTTAAAATCGTGGTTTACTATTGAATTGTTATTTATTCTCTGTTTTTTACAAGAATCCAACCGGTGTATTTTATTGGAGTTTTTGCTTTATTAGACTCATTCCAGTTAATATGATACCAATAGGTTCCGGTAACCAGTTTTTTGTCGTAATGTTTTCCGTCCCATTTGTAGTTGTTGAACTTATCTCCGGTGAATATCTTATTGCCATATCTGTCGTATACCACGAAGATAAGGTTTTCTTTATAAGATAATTCGCTGTAATCTATATAGTCATTTTTATTATCACCATTTGGAGTAATGGCATTTAATAAATTAGGAACTGTAATTTCAACGGAAACAGGAGTACAATCATAAGCATCTTTCACATAGAATGTGTGCTGACCTCTTGAAAGACCGGTAAATACATTAGAATCCTGCCATGCAGATGTTCCGTCTACTGAATATTTGTAAGGCGGTTTTCCACCATTGACGATTACGGTTGCTGTATTGTTGGAAATTTCAATCTGAGTGATTACCGGATCGTCTGATTTTTTTATTTTAACTGTTTGTTTCAGGAAGCATCCGTTTTTCCCAAGCATTACCCAATATTCACCTACTGGTACATCATTAATTACTGAGGTTGTTGCTCCGGTATTCCATCGGTAAGAATCATATCCCGGACCAGCATCCAGACTTGTTTTGCTGTCGATACAAATATATTTATCAACCAGAACAGAAGATTTCTTAATCGGAAGTGCAGTAAGGGTAATTTTAGCATTTGCCGTACATCCTTCGTTGGTGGTTACTTTTACATATACAGTACCTCCAGTTGAAGGATAGGCTGCAGGATTAGTAATTTCATTGGCTCCGGCAAGAAGATCAGCCAGTGTGCGGTAATACTTTTTCGCTACCGGAGTGTAAGTGGTAACATTGGCTGTTGTAAGATCAAAATAAGCATAAGGATCTACATCATATTGACAGGCTGTGATAGATACATCCGTTACCACGAAAGGAACAACGGTAAGATTTAATGTAATCTGTTCGCAGTCTATAAATTCAGCGGCATTTCCGCAGAATTTGTAAACAATCTTGTCAGGTCCCAGATATCCTGGAGTCGGAACGTAAGTAATGGTTCCGTTTGAGTTAAGAGTTGCAGTTCCGTGAGTAGGTGGCGTAATAATTACCAGTGTACCCGGAACCGGAGTTTGTGAAGATGATGTAAATGCTGCTGTAATCACTTTGGTTGAACATGCATTCAATGTTTGTGTAGTCTGTTTTAAGCAGGTAAACACTTTATAAATGGGTGTCGTAACCGGAGGGCAGCTTCCCATCGTTACTTTTACGGTATAGTTTCCAGCTTGTGCCGGGGTGAAGGTATTACTTACAGCACCAGTGATAACTGTTCCATTCAGGTACCATTGGTAGGTTTCGTAGCTGTCATCCACTTCAAGGATAATACCGGGAACACATTCTCCGACTTGTTTTGCGATAACAGGAATCGAAGAAAATCCTGCAAAGTAGCCACCGTATCCTACGGCACCACTTCCTCCTGCGATTCCGGCAGTAACTGCTTTTGTAGAAGTAACGGTAACGTTTCCTGTTATATTGGGAACGGAATAAGATACCCATGCAGTAGTTCCTGTCACGGGATATGGTCCCTGTGATGCAGGCAGTGGAGCAGTATTCACCATAACCGTTGCTCCTGCTTCGGTAAGGATATTTAATTTTACAGTATTCGCGGTAGGAGGTAAAATATTTACCATTGCAATTTCATCAATCTTTCTTGGCAGGAAACAGTTCAATGGGGGAACATAGTTATATCCTTCCGTAGCAGTATAATTGTCTATACCCGCCAGAAGCTGGTATACATACACATTCTTCGTTGTTTTGATGTGCATATTATAGTGCCCATTTCCCTGATCGATGTATTTATTTACAAATGTGCCGTTAGGACCTGCGCTTACACGGTACCATTGTCCTTCATTAAGGGTAGTGGCAGCAGTAGTTCCGCCGTTTACAAATACTTCTGTATTATTTTCTGTTGCAATAATCAGTGCGTCTTCTACACCGTCGGTAATAAGTCCGTTTCCTTTTACAAGAACAAATTCATTTCCTAATCGGTCTGTAGGGACAGACTGGTCCATTACGATATCTGAACCACTTCCGTTAATTTGTGGAAGGGCAAACTGTCCGTTAAAGTTTCCATTGGTCACAGAGATCGGCTTATCAGCTTCTATTTTTGCCCCGATAAAACCGGTAGCGTTGGTTCCATTATTCTGCAATCCCTCAATAATATAGGCTTTTCCTTTATTCAAAGTAAAAGTCATGGTAGGGTTTGATGCCCCGGTAGTACCATTAGAAAACTGAACACCTGGATCATATCCTGAAACGGTTACCGTTGTGTTATCTTCTGTTGCCAGAATTCCAGCCGTAAAATTCAGGTAAGTAAGGGTTTGACCTGTCATTGGAGTTGCTGCGGCATAAAATTTCTTTCCAATTCCTGCTTTCCCTTTAGATGTTAATATTTCTCCGTGGCTTGATACACTGAATCTGAAGTTCACAAAATAAGGTTTTGCCCCTTTTGTATAAAGTCCTTTCCCTACTGAAGTAAACTTTTCACTTCCGGTAGAAGTGATCATGTTAGTCGTAGGAATCGGAAATACCTTAGGATCCCCCTTAGTAATGGTGACTGTTCCCAGCAATGCACCATTGCTATAGATCTCCACCGGAAAAGGTGTTAATGAGTCTGTAGAAAAATATAGTGCCTGTTGGGGACTGGATAGCGCGGATCCATTTGCAGCCATTGGCGCAAACCAGTGTTCTGTATCTCTTTGTGCAAAGAGCGTATTAATTGTAAAAAAAACTAATACTAAACTGAGTAGAAATCTTTTCATGTGGTGGGAATTAGGATTTCTACAAAATTAAAATAATATTTGAGATATTGTTAATAAAATGTAAACAAAACATAAAAATTATTCGCGATTTTTAATCAAAAGCCATCCTGAATATGAAACTGGTAATTTAGTATCCGGCTCAATCCATTTTATTACATACCAATAAGTTCCGGTAGGAAGGTTCCTTCCGGCGACCTTTCCATCCCAGCTGTAAGTTCGGTCAGCGGATCTGTATACCTGTGCTCCATATCGGTCAGCAACTTCTATGCTTACATCCTGCTTTATTCTCAGGTCTGAATAGGTAAGAACATCATTTATTCCGTCTCCGTTCGGGGTAATGGCATTCACAAGGTTAATCACTAAAAACTCTTTGGTTACAGGAAGACATCCATCTGCTCCCAGAACATACACATTGTGGATTCCTCTGCTAAGTCCTATGAAAACATTTGAAGTCTGATAATCGATTCCGTTTAAAGAATATTGATATGGAGGAGTTCCCCCTGTAACATACACAGTGGCTGTTGATCCTACCACATCTATTCTTGTAATAGTAGGAGCCTGAGCTGTGGTTACACTTACATTCTGACGGTAAACACATCCGTTAAATCCTAAATCTACATAATAATTTCCTGCTCCCACGCTGATTGTCTGCGTAGTTGCTCCGGTGCTCCATACGTATGATGAGAATCCCGGACCTGCATCCAATATCACATGTTCGTTTGAACAGATTACCTGGTCGTGCAGTTTGTCGGATTTCTTGGGAGATTTTAAAGTAAGTGTTAAAATAGCGGTATTAGGACATCCCGCAGGACTTTGGAACCTAATATAATAAGTGCTTACTGAAGTAAGTAACTGTGTGGCTGCTATAGGGTTGGTTCCGCTTTGCGCATTGGCAAGTGTTGTGTAGAATGATAAGAGTACCGCCGGATCTGTCGTGAATAAATTCTTATAATCATTAAGATTTACACTTTCAGAACCGTTGAGGTTATTATCACAGATGTTCATGCTGGCAGTACCTGTGATTAATGGGATTTTATTTCCAATCTTAAAATTGATCTGTCCGAAAACGGGAGGGCAGTCACCTGTGTTGGCTGACACTCGTACATACACGGTTGTATTGGCTGTATATGTCCAGTTCACAGGAAGCGTATTGTTATTTCCTGCAGTGGCATCTGCCTGGCTAAGATAATATGAAACGGTAAAATTTCCTGGATTCGTAACGATCTGAGGAGTAACAGTTGCAAAATTGACGCTGATAATCCCATCGAAATTATCATCACAGATATCTGCGTTGAAATTACTTGTGTTAACATTCGGAGAAGGATTTGCTGTTAAAGTAATCTGGGCTGTTTTAGAACACCCCGCAGCTGACGTTACGTTAGCATAAATAATACCAGCTGGTCCCGTATAAGCAGCAGGATTTGTGATCTGCCCGGTTAAATTAGCATTCGTGAAATAAGTAACTGTCGTACCCAGATCAGGAGTAACGTTGGCTGTAGTCAGATTAAAAGTTCCATTTCCGTTGGTGGTGGTACAAGACGATAAAGATGCATTCGTTACCTGAAGCACATCCGTATTAATGATAATCTTGAAATATTCAAAGGCAGCAGGATTTCCACTCCCCTGGATGTAATAGATAAATGTATCCGTTGTATCCGCAGTAAGTCCCGGGTTAGGAGTATAGGTAATCTGCCCTGTTGTTGGGTTTACCACTGCTGTTCCGTTCGTAGGCTGCGAAATAATACTGGTAAAAGAAGGAACAATAGTCTGTGTTGAATTAGTAAATACAGGAGTGATCACTTTAGTATTACAAGAACCGATGTTATATGTTGTCGTAGATATAGGAGGACATAGCGTATAATCATATTCTGTAGTCATTCTGGACTCACAGTTGTTTTTTGTTATATAACATGTATAAATTCCGGCACCGTAAAGCTCAGGATTGATAGAATAAGAAGTCGCCCCCGGAATCGCCACACCATTAAAATACCATTGATACGCATCATAATTGCTGTCTACCTGAAGAATTATCCCTGCGTAGCAGTCCCCAGACTTCGTAATAGCCGGTACCGAAGAAAATCCTGCAAAATACCCGCCATAACCTACTGCGCCATTTCCGGCTGCTATCCCTGCGGTTACAGGTTTTGTAGAATTTACTGTTACATTCCCAGTGATATTCAGGATAGAATACGTTACCCATCCGGCATTTCCCGTTACAGGATAAGGTCCGCTTGCGGCAGGAATTGAGTTTCCGTTTAATGTTACAGCTGCACCTGCCTGGGTGATGATATTAAGTTTAGTATCATAGCTGGTAGCCCCGATTTTATTGATAATTCCTATTTCATTAATTTCCTTCGGTAAGAAACAGCTTAATGGGGGAATAAAATTCATTCCTCCCGTTGCATATACCGTACTTCCTGAAGTTCCTGCCAGAAGTTGATAGACATATACATTATTCGTAGCAGAAATACTCATATTGTAGTTGCTGTTCCCCTGATTGATATAGTTGGTACCCTGCACAATATAGTATTGTCCTGCATTAAGGGTGACATTATTTAAAAGATTTCCGTTGACAGTAAGTTTGGTATTGTTGACGGTTGCGACAACCAAAGCAGCTTCCATTCCTGAATTTGCCGGACCGTTTCCTTTTACCATCACAAAATCTTTTCCCAAACGGTCTACAGGAACAGCCTGATCCATAAGTACATCTACGTTGCTGTTGTTTTGGGTCGTATAAATACTGTTGAAATTTCCATTGGTTACAGATATCGGTTTATTGGAAACAATTTTAGCACCTACGAGTCCTGCTAAATTACTTGGAGCCAGGTCGCTCTGTGCCTCAATGATGTATGATTTTCCCTTGTTAAGTGTGAATGTTCTGGTAGGAGCAGAAATACCATCAGAGAAAACAACATTAGGATTATATCCTGAAAGTGTTACCGAAGTATTATCTTCTGTCGCAATCACACCAATGGTTGAATTCACATATGGTTTTGCCGTTGTATTGGGTGCTAATCCTACGAAAAAGTTTTTTCCGATGGCGGCTAATCCTTTGGAAGTAATGATTTCAGCCTGATTGGGAACCGCAAACCTGAAGTTGGCAAAGAATTTTTTATTTCCTTTTACATTTAATCCCATGGGTCTGGCATTAAACAGGTTCGACAGCGTAGAAGCCACCATGAAATTGTTGGGAATCGTCACTTGTACCGGGTTTCCCTTACTTACCTGTACGGTAGAAAATAAAGTGTTGTTATTATAGATCTGTACAGGAAAGGCTGTCGTTTCGTTGGTGGATAAATATAAGTAACACTCTGCGCTTCCCTGAAGAGAACTTGCAGACATGGGAGCAAACCAGTGTTCAGTATCTAATTGTGCATTAACAAACAAACAAAGGAAAGTGCAGATAGCGAGTAGAAGTTTTTTCATGTATTATTATAAGGGGCAGCAAATTTAAACATTAAAAGCCAAAATTTTACATAATTAAACCCCATGGAATCCTGTTTGCATCGATATTGTTGTATATTTAAAATTAGCGTAATAAATGGTTCATAATGAACACAAAAAATCCCGGTGAAAACTCACCGGGATTAGTATTTTTCTTTGAAAAGAGAAATTAAGCTAAGCTTACTCTTACAAAACCTGTTACTTTAAGATCTCCATTTACAGACTTTACATAATCAGCGATAGACATGCTTGAATCTTTAATGAAATCCTGGTGTACCAAAGTGTTGTCTTTGTAGAATCTCTGCATTTTACCTTTCAAGATATTGTCGATAATGTTTGCAGGCTTACCTTCTTCAGTAAGTTTATGTCTTTCAATCTCTAATTCTTTATCGATCGTTTCCTGAGAAACAGCATTTTCGTCAAGAGCAATAGGGTTCATAGCAGCAACCTGCATAGAAACAGATTTAGCAGCTTCATCAGATCCGTCTACCTTAGCAGAAAGAGAAGTGATTGCAGCGATTTTGTTTCCAGCGTGGATGTAGGCTCCAACGAAAGGTCCGTCCAATCTTTCGAAAGTACCGATCTCAATTTTTTCACCGATAACACCTGTTTGCTCGATAAGTTTTTCAGCAACAGTCATTCCGTGGAAATCAGTAGCTAAAAGCTCTTCTTTAGAAGCAGCAACAACAGCCATTTCAGCCAATTCGTAAGCTAGCTCGATAAACGCTTCGTTTTTAGCAACGAAGTCAGTCTCACAGTTTAAAGAAATAATAGCACCTAATGTGTTATCTTCGTTTACTCTAGCGATAACTGCACCTTCAGCAGACTCTCTGTCAGCTCTGTTAGCAGCAACTTTCTGTCCTTTTTTTCTAAGGATATCGATCGCTTTGTCGAAATCCCCTTCAGCTTCAACTAAAGCTTTTTTGCAGTCCATCATACCTGCACCTGTAATGTTTCTCAATTTTGCTACGTCTGCAGCAGCTGGTGTATAAGACATAATATCTATTTTTTTTTATTTAAGATTGATTTTTTAGTTTATTTTTGAGCAGGGCAAAGATAATGATTTTAATGATAAACTAAAAAATGACTTTTTGCGTTATTTGTATATCTACTAATATTTAATAGTTAATTAATGAAAAAAATCTTTCTACTTCTGTTTGTATGCATCTTTACACTAGGCTTTTCTCAAAAAAAGAAAAAAGCGAAAACGAAAGCTGTTATAGAAAAAGAAACTGTCATTATCTATACCGAGCAGGATGCAGAAAGCTCAAAAGAAGCTAGAATCATTGCAGGGTTTTTAAAACAGAACCCCGGACATGCAAAAACAGATTATTTCAAAAGAAAGCTGATCGAGATGATCATGGCAGATAATTCACCTGAAGCCAAGCCTATAATTAAACCTATTAGTAAGGAGAAAATTGAAAGCATTGTTAAAAATAATGAGCTGAACAGTGGTAAAACCATAGCTTCAACTGCATCTTCCCCTGCAAAGGCTGAAAAAACTGTAAAATATGCTTCTGTTGGTTCTGCTAAAAATACAAGTTCCAATAACAAATCTGAACCCAGCGAAGATGCCAAGCGAACAGCTGCCATGCTGACCCATCTTTTCAATAACGATCCCAGCGATACGGAAGCGTATCTGAATATTAAAAATAAATCCAATTGCAACCTGATTGTTAAACTTACCGGGAAGAAATTTTACAACCTGACAGTTCCTGCAAAAGGCCAGAATTTTATTTTGGTGAATAAAGGAGAATATGTATTAACCACCATGGTGTGTGATGCAAAATATTCTTCATTAAAGAGAATTAGTCAGGATATTGAAATCATACTGAATATAGCCGACTAAAAACAAAAAAGGTTAAGAAATTTTCTTAACCTTTTTATTTTATCCTTTAAACTGACCCATCGCAATGAACTTGTCTTGTCGCTGGGTTTCGAGTTCTTGTCCTGTAAATTTAGAAAAAGCTTTAATGTTCTGTAGAATAGAGCTTTTCAGATTTAAGAAAGTGGTTTCAGGATCATACTGTGCTCCTCCAAGAGGTTCCTCTATGATTCCGTCAATAAATTTCTCTCTTAAAGCATCTGCCGGGGTAAGATTCAATGCATTGGCTGCATCTTCTTTATGATCCCAGTTTCTCCATAAGATGGATGAACAGCTTTCAGGGGCAATTACGGTATACCATGTGTTCTCAAGCATGTAAACTTTATTTCCCACACCGATTCCTAAAGCACCACCACTGGCTCCTTCTCCGATGATGTAGGTGAAGATTGGAGTTTTAAGCTGAACCATTTCAAAAATATTTCTTGCAATCGCTTCACCCTGACCTCTCTCTTCAGCTTCCAGTCCAGGATAAGCTCCCGGTGTATCCACCAAAGTAATCACAGGAATATTGAATTTTTCAGCAAGCTTCATCAATCGTAAAGCTTTTCTGTATCCTTCAGGATTTGGCATACCAAATCTTCTGTGTTGTCTTTCCTTAGTTGTTCTTCCTTTTTGGGTACCGATAATCATCACTTTCTGACCGTCAAGAGTGGCCAAACCGCCAATCATTGCAGGATCATCTGCGAAATTTCTGTCTCCGTGAAGTTCTAAGAAGCTGTCTTTGTCCACCATTCCATGAATATAGTCCAATGTATACGGACGATTCGGATGACGGGATAGCTGTACTCTCTGCCAAGGCGTAAGGTTGCCATAGATCTCTTTCTTCTTTTCTATGATCTTATCCTCAATTTGGCTGCATGCTAATTTTACATCAACACCACTTTCTTCTCCTACTAAAGAACAGGTCTGGTATTGATCCATTAAGTCTTTTATAGGAAGTTCGAAACTTAAATATTCCATTTCTTGAAGTAAATTAAATCTTTCAAATTTATGAAAAATTATAGAATTCTATTTAAAATTATTGATAGCATTGTATATTCGGGCCTTACTTTCCTCTTTTCCAAGGATTTCCAGAATATCAGGAACGTCCGGACCTTTAAGTTCTCCAACCAGTGCTAAACGCAGCGGCATCATCACTTTTCCCATCCCCAGGCCTTTGTTTTCCGCAAAATCATGAACTTCCTGCTTTAAGATTTCTGCCGTAAAATCCACTGATTCCAATTGTGCAGAAAGTTCTCCTAAAATAGTAGAAGTTTCATCATTCCATGCTTTTTTCGAGGCTTTTTCATCATAAGAAACAGGTGTTTCGAAGAAAAATTTTCCGTTTTCATAAATATCTTTCGGGAAGGTCGCTCTTTCTTTCATTAGATGAATGATCTTCAGTAATTTTTCATCAGAAACCGCTGAAATATTCGGTTCCGTATTTTTCAGCATCTGAAGAATTTCTTCGTCAGATTTTGTCTGCATATACTGGTGGTTGAACCATTCTGACTTTTCTTTGCTGAATCTTGCTCCTGCCTTGTGTACCTTGTGAAGATCAAATTCCTTGCTCATCTCTTCAATGGTAAGGATTTCCTTATCGTCAGCCGGTGACCATCCCAATAATGCCACCATATTGATGAAAGCATCCGGCAGGTATCCGTTCTCTCTGTATCCTTTGGAAATATTTCCAGTTGCAGGATCTTTGAAATCTAACGGGAATACCGGAAATCCGAATTTATCACCGTCTCTTTTGCTTAATTTTCCGGAAAGGCTTTTCTTCAGAAACAGTTTTACAGCTGCAGTTAAGTCATCGTCTTTTTCATTTTCAGTCAAAGATGATTTAAACCTTGGACTTTTAATCTCTGCAAAGAAAGATTTAATCAGAACAGAGGCTTCTTCAAATGAATAAGCATTGTTTTTTAGAATAAAATCTTCAGTAAATGCCTTGGTGATACTCTCTATATTATCTTTATTAATAAGGGATGCGGCATCCGGTTTTAAGATCAGTGAAAGATGGGCAAATTCCGGAGCGGTCCAACCCATTGCCTCGTACAATAATGTATGAAGGCCTAAAGAAGGCAGCCATTCTTCTCCACGGATCACATGGGAGATTTCCATTTCGTGGTCATCGATAATGTTTGCGAAATGATACGTTGGCATTCCGTCGTTTTTAACCAGAACTTTATCGTCTAAAGTATTGGTGTTCACAGAAGAATGTCCACGGATGATATCTTCAAGGTTTAATGTTCTGTCAACAGGCATTTTAAATCTCACCACATATGGCGTTTTCTGATCCAGTAATTGCTGTACTTCCTCTTCAGAAAGGGCAATACTGTTTCTTAAACGGTTTCTGGTTTTGTTGTCATAAGAGAAAACATCACCGTTAGCCTCAAATTCTGCACGGATAGCATCCAGTTCTTCCGGTGTGTCAAATGCCATATAAGCATAATCTGTTGTAAGGATCTGCTTGGTGTATCTGTCGTAAATATCTCTTCTTTCAGATTGTCGGTAAGGAGCAAATTTCCCTCCTTTTTTAGGACTTTCATCAGGAATGATTCCACACCATTCCAAGGCCTCTTCAATATATTCTTCAGCTCCTTCCACATACCTTGCCGTATCCGTATCTTCTATTCTCAATACAAATTCTCCGCCCTGGTTCTTGGCAAAAAGATAATCATATAATGCAGTTCTTACGCCTCCCAAATGTAAAGGTCCGGTAGGACTTGGAGCAAAACGTACTCTTACTTTCTCCATTTCAATTAAAATTTAGGTGCAAATTTACTTAAAATTATGCGTTTTAAGGATGTTTTACCATTTGGTTGTTGGCTTTTTTAATCTTAATTTTTACATTTGTATCAATTAAGAATTCAGAGATTATGCTAGAAATCGGCGAAAGGCCCTGGGGAAAATATTTTGTGTTGGCAGATGAGCCCAATTACAAACTGAAAAGAATAGAAGTAAACCCTGGCGAAAAGCTGTCTTACCAATATCACCACAAAAGACAAGAGCAGTGGACGATCATTGAAGGTAGTGCAACAGTCGTTTTGAACGATAAAGAAATACAGTTGGCTTATGGTGAAAGTATTTTTATTCCATTAGGAGCCAAACACCGGATGATGAATCTGTCGGAAAAACCTGTTGTCTTTATTGAAGTACAGACCGGAACGTATTTCGGAGAGGATGATATCGTAAGAATTGAGGATGAATACGACAGAAGCTAAACCATGAAACGAATGAACACTATTTCGCTTTTAATAGGATTAAAAAATAACGTAGAGTATTCAAAAAGCTGCTATCACTCGATACGAGAAAACTATCCAAATACAGAAATTGTTTTTGTAAGCTATGGAAGTTCGGATGAAACCAACGAGTGGCTTGATTCTTTAAAAGACGAAAATCTTGTTCATTTTTTCAGTCCGGAAGAAAAAACACTTTCGGATACCTACAATAAAGCCATAGAAATCTCCACCAAAGACTATGTATGCTTTTTACATAATGATATGGTGATTGGAAGGAATTTTTTAGGTGAACTTGAAAGCGCACTTTCAAAACACAATCTTGTGTATTATAAAGTGGTGGAACCCCCTGTGTTTGCTGCTGATAAAAGACTTTGGAAAGAAATTCAGGATTTTGGAAACGATTTTGATTCTTTTCAATTCAACGATTTCTTTCAGTTTGAAAATCAACAGGAAAAACAGGAAGGAAGCTATACCGAAGATGTAAGTTTCTTTCTGGCTGCTAAAAAAGAGGTCTTACATAAAGTTAACGGTTTGGACCCGCTTTTCAAACCCATGTTTTGTGAGGATGATGATTTGATTTTACGATTGAGGATGTCCGGCGAAAAAACATTTGTGTGCCCAAACGCGATAGTGTACCATTTTGTAAGCAAAACATCCAGATTTTCGCAAGAATTTCAGGACAAAACTCAAAAGATAGAAGAAAGCTCACTTCGTAATTTTATAAGAAAATGGGGATTCATGAATCAGTCGAAGACCAAAAAGAAACTAAAGTACGGACTGATCTTAGAAAATCCCAATCCGGATGCTGTCAGGGCTTTGGAAATTTTCGCAGACCACATTTATTCCGATTATGCTGCTGAATCTTATATTTCAGATGAGAAGCCGAAAACATTATTTAATCTCAACGAAAAGTTTAAAGCTAAAAATGATGAGCTTTTAGATGATGTGATCATACGGTTTGATGCAAGAAAGCTTTCTGAAAAAAATATGCAGAGTTTCAGGAATCTGGCAGATATAATAGATGAGAAGAAAAACTCGGAGAGATCCTTTTTTAACAAGATTTTTGGAAAAAGGAATTATTTTAAAAGCAATAATCTGCACATAGAAGTAGTAAAGGATGCTTCTTATGAGCGCGAACTAATACAAAGGAAATAATGTTTGATTTTTTAAAACCTGTTACGGTAACCTACGGCATCACGGTGTGCAACGAGCATAAAGAACTGAAAATATTGCTGGATAATCTTTTGCCTCTAATTGATGCAAAAGATGAGGTGCTCATTTTACGTGATATGACAAACCCTGATGAGAAAGTAGGCGAGCTGTTGGAGCAGTATGGGTCAAAAATCAAAGTAGTTGAAGCTAAGCTGAACGGGGATTTTGCAACTTTTAAAAATAACCTGATTCACAATGCTAGCTGCAAATATCTTTTTCAGATAGATGCCGACGAATATCCTGCTGAAGGATTTATTAAAAGGCTTAAACCTTATTTAAGAAAAGAGAAAAGTGTGGAATGCTTCTTTGTTCCCAGAATTAATATTGTAGAAGGTATTACGGAAGACTATATCCGAGAAATGAAATGGAACATCAATTCAGACGGGTATGTCAATTTTCCAGATTATCAGGCTAGAATTATTAAAAATAACAAAAAGATCTTTTGGAAAAATAAAGTTCATGAAGTGCTCTATGGCAATAAAAATTTCACAGAAATGCCCAAAGACTACGACTTTTGCCTGATCCACAAAAAGACTTTTGAAAAGCAGAAGAAGCAAAACGATTTCTATGACACGCTGGATTAATCTTCCCAGAAGTATTTTCTTTTTTTGCCGGTAAGTTTATTTTGCAGATTTTTAAACTGTATTTTCCATTGTACCGGTTTTAGGCTTCTGATCTTAGCCAGTTTTTCTTCCAGTATTTTAATTTCAAATTTTAACAGTGATTCTTCATTAGAAGTTTTAGTCGAAAGAGTAGGGATGATTTCTTTGTTGATCAGTTCCAGTCTCTGCTTAATTTTTTCACCCATAACTTCAGGTGAAAGAAATTTTTTAACGTCGCTTTGTCCCCTTTGAGCTATCGCAGCGGCTATATTTTTATCGTTATACACCAGAGACATTTGTTTAGAAGCATGGTCAACATCTGCATCTGCCCAGATATCTTTTTCTGTGCTGAAATAATAGAGATCTCCTGTTTTTATGAGATTATATTTCACCGGAAAAGAGTTGTTGATATTCATAAACTCCGTGTTTGCTGAATATGCGGTTGCAATAACGGGTTTTCCCAGGTACATTGCCTCAGCCATGGTCAGTCCGAATCCTTCGGAACGGTGCAGGGAAACAAAACAGTCACAGCAGTTCATTAAGCTGTACAACTGATCTCTTTCTAAAATTTCCTCAATGATGATAATGCTTTTGTTGTCGGCAATTCTATCGACCAGCATTTTTTTCTCCTCAGGAAATTCTTTACTGATAGAAGTTTTTATAAGAAGGAGAACATCCGGATTATTTTTTCCAAATGATTGTTCATATGCGTCAATCGTTGCAATAGGGTTTTTTCTTACAATCGAGCTATAATAATCAAACATTGTCATGAAAATGAACTTGTCTTCAGGAAGATTGAAATCCTTTCTTATATAGGATGGAGTTTCGATTTCAATGGAGTGCATCATCTTCACCACCGGCACGGGTGAAACTTTAGAAATCGCTTCCGTACAAAAGTTACTGGGCACCCAAATTTCATTAAAAAGACTGAAAAAAACTTTAGACTCTTCAGGGAAGTTTTCCAGTTCCCAGGCCCAGAAAGCGATGTTGTATTTATTTTGGAAATAGGATTTATCTGTTTCCTGCATTACAGAATGCAATCGGTCGATATTGATCTGTACGAGATTGATGTTGTAAGGATTCTCTTCAGAAACAGCCAGTGCATTTTGGGTGTCATCCATCACATGTTTTGAAATAGTGATGTTGAAATCATTAATGACATAAGGAACATCCGTTGTTTTAATGGCTCTGATGTTAGAGCGTACACCCTCTCCCAAACCAAACTGCTTATTGATATACCCCGAAATATTAACCCCAAAATTGTCGTTACTGCCCATATTGTATTAGAAATATAATAGTTTAAATAGTTGATATTGTATGAAATTGGTCTTTTTAAGATGATCCTTTACATGATTTTCATACGTTTGTATAGATGTCAACATTTGTGCAAAGATAGGATTGCTGGCGTAATTTTCTGTAGATAAAATTTTATTCTTTTTATCCTTCAGTAGTAAAATCCGTCTTTTTAAGATACGGAAAGAAACATTATTGTTGTGAATATTAAAGCGCTGCATCATGATATCTTCACTGTCTTTGAAGAAAATTCCACCCACTTGTTGCTGGTCATGGATGCGGTAGCAGGATTTTTTATCATCTATAAAATAAAAAGTGTTTTTACAGGAAGATACTAAAGCAATCCACTCATCATGATGATAATGCTGGTCTGGAAAAGGAATTATATCATTGATAATACTTCTTTTAAGCGCCATATTGGCTCCGGTAGCAATATTTCCGACCAGATTGATCACCTCAAAATAAGTATAGGGGATATGATGTTGTTTAAAAAGTCTGAAAATATCCCATATGGTATTCTTTTCGATTGTTTCGCCGTGTTCATTAATCGTTAAAGCATTGGAAGCAATCACTTCAATGTTAGGATTTTCTTCAAATACTTTAAGGAAATCTTTTACTTTATCAGGATGCCAGACATCATCCTGATCGCTCAGGAAAATAATATCACCCGTACAGAGCGAAATTGCTTTTTCGAAATTCTTAACGCTCCTTAGATTTTCTTTATTAATATGAAGTTTAAAAATTTCGGGAAATGTATTCTGATATTCTGATACAATTCGGGCAGTCTGATCGGTAGAGCCATCGTCGCATACGATAATCTCATCTACCTGTACCGATTGGCCAAGGATAGAGTCGATTTGCTGATGAAGAAACTTTTCACCATTATAGGTACAGACTGCTACAGAAATTTTCATTATCTATCTAATTTGAAGATCGTATTGACCCAATTGTCTAAGGTGTATTTATAATAAACTTCATCCGGAAGCTTTTCGTATGGCTGTTCGAAAAAATCTTTTTCGATATTGCTGAAATCTTCGTTTAAAATTAGAATATTTGCCGGATTATAAAAATCGTAGTTCTTGATTGCCGGATTATTTGCGATGATCTTTTTTTCAAGTGCCATAGCCTCAAAAATCCTGAAACTTAATCCGGTTTGGTTGCAGCGCATCAAATCTAGAATAACTTTCGTGTTTTTATAATAATGGGGCAGGGAATGGTGTGGGATATTTTTTGTTCTGAATTTTAAAATTTCAATATTTTTAGTGTCAAAAATCTGTATCAGCTGATTTTTCCAACTCTTTTTTCCAGCAGTAATTACTTCAAATTTAATATTCAGCGGCTCTAATTTATTGATTAACGTATTTAATACAGATAATCTTTTTTTATCATGGGAAGTGATGTAGAACAGATCCAGTTTAGGGTTCTGTTTTGCCGCAGGAAGATACTCCAGATAATTGTAATTCGTGATTTTTTCAAATCCAAAGTTTTTAACATCTTCGTCATCAAAGGAAAAAACGGTATCGAAATAATGCAGAAGATGTTTAACCGGGTTTCTTGCCACACTGTCATAAAGATATGCGATGTTCCGGTCTGTATATTCCCTGATCTTTTGATGAATTCTTTCCTCAATAGCTTCGGGATTAATGACCAGAATTTGATCCTGTCTGCCAATTTTTTCCAGAGATTCTAAAATGAAATCTTGTCTCTTGTGATATTTCAGATTTTTCCCAAGGAATACTTTACTGAAAGTATTCTTCAGGCGCTCTCCGGAATTTTTATGAGTAAAGGCGCCAATGTTGATATGGCAGGCGTCAATACCTTTTTCGTTTAGTTTTTTGACTATATGTTCATCATAATGCCAAAAATCAAAACTGATTAAACAAATTTTCATATTGCAAAAATAAAGATTTCATATTTAAATTTATATTTTTGGGGGAAAGCTCACTCATAATGTATCATAAAATTCTCATTGATGTTGAAAGACTAAAATATCCCAAATCGGGAATTGCCAATGTATGTGTCTCGCTGATAAGGGGATTGGATGAACAAAAAACTAATTTTGATTACTCATTTTACGGACCGGAAAAAAATATCCCAGCCACTAAAAATAAATTTAAAATCATCAATTGGAAGTTCTGGCAGAAAAAACTTCCTGTCTCAACAAAGTCTTTTTCTCTGATTCATTCTACCCATCAGCTTTCAGACTATTTTCATAACGTAAAGAATGGGCAGAAAAAGATTGTGACACTGCATGACCTTAATTTTTTACATGATAACAGCTCTGATCAAAAAATACAAAAAAGTATCAAACTGGTTCAGAAAAACATCGGATCAGCAGACATCATCGCCTCTATTTCTGAATTTGCTAAAGATGATTTCATTAAAAATAAACATCTTTTCCATTTGAAAGATAACGTTAGAATAGAAGTGGTCTATAATGGTTTGATTTTTCCGGAAACATTGGATTTTCATTCAAAAAACGACTACAGTTTTATCAATGAGAAGTACATTGTCAATATCGGAGTTCTTTTTCCTAAAAAAAATCAGGAGGTTTTATTGGATCTTATTTCAGGAAATGACAGACATCTTGTGCTGATTACTTCTTCTGCGAAATCTGCCTATAAAGAACAGTTTTTAGAAAAGATTAAAACTCTGGGATTAAAAGAGCGGGTTCATATTTTAGAGAATCTTGATAATAATGAAAAATATTTTCTTCTTCAGCATTGTGAATCATACTGTCACCCTTCATTAGCAGAGGGATTTGGCATTCCTCCTGTCGAAGCTATGTACTTTGGAAAACCAGTATTTCTGAGTAAACTGACAAGCCTGCCGGAAATTGGTGGTGACCTCGCCTTTTATTTTGATGATTTTTCTACAGAAGGTATGCAGAATGTTTATGAATCGGGAATGGAAGTATACAATGCCAATCAGCAGGAATACGCCTTGAAGTTGAAAGAAAGAGCGTTGAAGTTCGGATATAAGGAAATGGCTGTCTCTTATGAAAAATTATATGCTCAACTGCTGGATTAAAGCTTTATTTTTCCCAATCTGAGCTTCCATTTGAATGCATTAAAACTGTCACAGCCTTTGATGTCTATCCTTTTGATTTCAAACTTATTTTTCCAGGGATAATAATCGATATTATTTCCAATTCTTACCGCAGCCGTGATTCCTGATCTTTCCAGTATCTTGAAAAACTCTTCTTTTTGGGGATTTTTTTTAGGAAACTTCCCATACGGATAAGCGAGAACTTTCGTAAAGTTAATCTGCTTTTCCTCAAGCATTGCTATGTTTTCACGAAGGTCTTCTTCTACTTCCTGCAATGATATCTGGGAGTAATTTTTGTGGGTATGACTGTGTAATGCGATCTCAACCAGTTCAGGATTTAGAGATCGGATTTCATCAAAAGTCATCATTTTCCTTGTACCGTTCTGTTCGTCCTTTTGAATAAGTTCTGTAGGAATAAAGATGGTTGCTTTAAGCTGATATTTTTCAAGCAGAGGAAGCAGATATTCCAGGTTGTTATAATAACCGTCGTCGAAGGTTAGTATAATTTTATTGTGAAGAGATTTTTTAAGTTCTAATTCTTTAAAAAACAGAGTTTGATAGTTTTTTTTAATATATTCAAACTGTTTTTCCAGATCTTCAGTGGTAACTATGAGATTATCCTTATAACTTTTATCCTTGGGCAGGACCATATGGTACATCAGGATCCGAATACTTTCCTTTTTCGAAAACCCCAATATTCTTGCAAAGAAATTAAGCAGTGTCATTTATTTAAATTGGTAATCTCGTGTAGCTTTTTATATTTCAGAAAAGTGTAGAAAGCGGCTGTAAAGGCTGCATAATATCCTACCAGGCCGTCTAAAAAGCCCAGTCTTAAAAAATAAGATTTAATGAATTGATAGAGAGGTTTAAACAGGATTTTTGCAACAGTTGCTTTTTTCCCGTTCTTATACATTTTTTCAGCCATCATTGAAGTGTACTTATTCGATTTTTCAATGTGATGGTGGATGTCTTTATAGGTATAATGATTGATTCTGCCGTTCAGCCTGCATTTATTTTCTGTTGTGATAAATTCTTCATGAACAATATCCTCAGAGTATTTTCCATATCCTTTTTTGAAAAAACGTTCTCTTTTGGTATTTCCCCAGCCTCCGTATTTCAGTGCTTTTCCTAAGAAGATATTGTTGAACCTGATATCATAAACAAAGCATTTCTGTTGTTCATCAGAAATAATTTTCCGGATGGAATCTTTTGCAGTTTCATCCGGTATTTCATCCGCGTCAAGAAAAAGAATCCATTCTGAGGTACATAAACTTATTGCATAATTTTTCTGCCGGCCGAAGCCTAAGAATTTTTGCTGAATAAATTTAAGTTTTGAAAAACGTTTACAAATTGTTTCTGTACAATCGGTAGAAAAGCTGTCTACAATAATAATCTCATCTGCCAAATCCTCAATGGAGGATAAGGTTTTTTCAAGAATCCTTTCTTCATTGAACGTTATAATTGCAACAGAAAGTTTCATAAGGTACTTCACTTTATTGTTGCAAAAATACAGTTTATTTTCAGATAATTATAAACCCATAAAACTATTATTATGAATGTTGTTCTTTCAGATATTCATATGTTTTAAAAGATGTTAAAGCGCTGAAATAAGAAAGTATAAATCCTTTTTTGCCATCCAGAATTCCTAATTTAAGAATATACATCTTGAAAAAATTGAAAGCGCTTTTGCTTATCTGCTTAAAAAAACCATATTGAACACGCTTTTCGTGTAAATCTTTTGCTTTGAGATGAGCGTAATGTAATATTTTTCTATAATAGGCTTCGTAGGAATCGAAAGAGTAATGTAAAAGATAATTGTGAAGAGTTCCTGAGCTTTGGATGTTATTTAAACCTTCATGCACTCTTTTGGTGTCATCATAATGTCCTACTTCCTTCTTGAAAAGACGAATATTTTTATCATTCCGTGTACCGGAGAAATTCACTGGTTTTTTCATAAAGAAAAACTTCCTTTTGAAAAAATAGGCATCCTTGGCATCCGGATTTTTTATTTCTTTTTTAAGCTCATCCTTCAAAGCGTGAGGTATTCTTTCATCTGCATCTAAAAATAAGATCCAATCATGGCTGGCGTACGTAAGGCAAAGGTTGCGCTGTTTGGTAAAATCTTCAAATTTATTTTGAAATATTTTTACTCTGGGAAATTTCTTGCGGATGATTTCAATGGTTTTATCGGTACTAAATGAATCAAGAACAATGATCTCATCTGCAAATTCAAGCGACTTTAAAGCACCTTCGATATTTTTCTCCTCATTAAACACAATCATCAGAGCACTCAGCTTTATATCTTCCATTCGTTATTATTTTCATTTTTTTAGATGGGAATAACGAATAGAAGTTAAACAATCGTTTGTTGGGTTTTGTTATAAAAAATATAACGCACTGAATATGAGCGTTATATTTTTATATTTTTGTGGTATTATTTTTTAAATTCAAGGAAAGTTTTCTCAATAATTTTCACACATTCGTGTAATTGTTCCTCGGTAATCACCAATGGGGGAGCTAATCTGATGATATTTCCGTGAGTAGGTTTTGCCAGCAATCCGTTTTCTTTTAATTGTAAACAAAGATTCCATGCTGTGGAGCTTTCCGGAGTATCATTGATAATGATTGCATTCAGAAGGCCTTTTCCTCTTACTTTCGCGATAAGATCAGATTTTCCTATTAATTTTTCAATTTCAGCTCTGAAAATATTTCCTAAATTTTCAGCTCTTTCTGATAATTTTTCTTCTGCAACTACATCCAATGCTGCAATGGCTACTGCACAGGCGATAGGGTTTCCACCGAACGTAGAGCCATGTTGTCCCGGCTTAATAACATTCATAATAGCATCATCAGCTAACACTGCAGATACTGGGTACATTCCCCCTGAAAGAGCTTTTCCTAAGATCAGGATATCAGGCTGTACATTTTCGTGGTGACAAGCAATCAGTTTTCCGGTTCTTGCGATACCTGTTTGAACTTCATCAGCGATGAACAGCACATTGTGTTGTTTACAAAGCTCAGACGCTTTTTTAAGGAAACCTTCATCAGGTACGTATACTCCTGCTTCACCCTGGATAGGTTCAACTAAGAATGCTGCAATAGTGTCTGCTTCTCTGTTCAGAATTTTTTCCAATGCAGAAATATCATTATAAGGAATTTTAATAAATCCGGGAGTAAAAGGTCCGTAATTTTGGTTCGCATCAGGATCATTAGAGAAAGAAACGATGGTGGTGGTTCTTCCGTGGAAATTATTCTCACAAACGATTATTTTCGCTGCATTTTCTGCAATACCTTTTACTTCGTAGCTCCATTTTCTGGCTAATTTTACAGCCGTTTCCACAGCCTCAGCTCCGGAATTCATAGGGAGTACTTTATCGAAACCAAACAGGGTAGTGATCTTCTGTTCATATTCGCCCAACTGAGAATTGTAGAATGCTCTTGATGTTAAAGCCAGCTTTTTAGCCTGCTCTACTAAAGCTTCAACAATTTTAGGGTGTGAATGTCCTTGGTTTACAGCGGAATAAGCAGAAAGAAAATCATAATATCTCTTGCCTTCTACATCCCAAACGAAAACGCCTTCGCCTTTGTCTAAAACAACGGGAAGAGGGTGGTAGTTGTGTGCTCCGTGTTTGTCTTCAAGGTCAATGAAATACTGTGAATTTTTTACTGTTGCTGTTGACATATATTATGGTTTTCTACAAAGTTAAGAATTTGTACATGATTTTATGCCTTAGAAATATGAAATAATACAACGTTCCGGTTATCAGTTTGATAGGTTAAACACTATTTTGGAGTAGGGCCTTTTCATGTAAGTGTTAAAATAATCAATATTAAAATGCGTATTTAAGATTTGAATGAAATCCTTAGCAAGGTTGTTCCATAATAAAAAATCGGCCTCATTGGAGGCCGATTTCAATATATTTTTAGATGATAATCTTAGTGGTTATCATACTTTTTGTCCATTACAAAACTCTCCATGAATTTCGTAGTGTAGTTTCCTGAAAGATAATCTTCATTATCCATCAGCTGTCTGTGGAAAGGTATGGTTGTTTTTACTCCTTCAATATAGAATTCTTCCAACGCTCGTTTCATTTTTGCAATTGCTTCTTCACGGGTTTGTGCCGTAGTGATCAGCTTAGCAATCATAGAGTCATAATTAGAAGGGATGGTATATCCTGAATATACGTGAGTATCAACTCTGATTCCGTGTCCGCCAGGGATATTCAATCCTGTGATTTTTCCCGGAGAAGGTCTGAAGTCAGCATAAGGGTCCTCAGCGTTAATTCTACATTCAATGGAGTGTAACTTCGGATAGTAGTTGATTCCTGAGATAGGTGTTCCTGCAGCTAAAAGAATTTGCTCTCTGATAAGGTCATAATCAATAACCTGCTCAGTGATCGGGTGCTCCACCTGGATTCTGGTATTCATTTCCATGAAATAGAAATTTCTGTGCTTGTCTACCAGGAATTCAATTGTTCCTACTCCTTCATATCCAATGAATTCTGCTGCTTTTACAGCGGCATTACCCATTTTCTCACGAAGTTCGTCAGTCATGAACGGAGAAGGTGTTTCTTCCGTTAGTTTCTGATTTCTTCTCTGTACAGAACAGTCTCTTTCAGAAAGGTGGCAAGCTTTCCCAAATTGGTCTCCTGCAACCTGAATTTCAATATGTCTTGGCTCTTCAATCAGTTTTTCCATATACATTCCTCCGTTTCCGAAGGCTGCTACAGCTTCCTGAATGGCAGATTCCCAGTGGTCTTTAAGATCTTCTGCCTTCCATACGGCTCTCATCCCTTTTCCACCACCACCGGCTGTTGCTTTGATCATCACAGGATATCCTGTTTCTTCAGCAGTTTTCACAGCATGTTCGTAAGATTCGATAAGACCTTCAGAACCAGGTACACATGGTACTCCGGCAGCTTTCATGGTTGCTTTAGCGTTAGCTTTGTCACCCATTTTTTCGATCTGTTCAGGGGAGGCTCCAATGAATTTAATGCCATTTTTCTGGCATATTCTGGAGAAGTTCGCATTTTCAGATAAGAATCCGTAACCAGGGTGAATGGCATCAGCATTGGTAATTTCTGCTGCTGCAATGATGTTAGGAATTTTAAGATATGAGTCTTTACTCATTGCAGGGCCAATGCATACCGCTTCATCAGCAAACCTTACGTGAAGGCTGTCTTTGTCCGCAGTAGAATATACTGCAACGGTCTTGATCCCCATTTCTTTACAAGTACGCAAGATACGCATTGCAATTTCGCCACGATTGGCTATTAATATTTTTTTGAACATCTCTTCGAAAATTTTAAATTATAAATTTTGAATTTTAAATTATTTTAAATGAAAAAGATTCATCTAAAATTTATAATCTGTAATCTAAAATTCCTTAAGATGGGTCTACTAAGAATAATGGTTGGTCGTATTCTACCGGAGTAGCATCGTCTACTAAAATCTTAACGATTTTTCCGCTTACTTCAGATTCAATCTGGTTGAATAATTTCATTGCTTCAATTACACAGACTACTTTTCCGTTAGAAACTTCGTCACCTACATTTACAAATACATCTTTATCCGGAGACGGTTTTCTGTAGAAAGTACCAATCATTGGAGATTTGATCGTTATGTATTTGCTGTCATCAGATGCAGCATCTGCTTTCTCAACAGGAGAACCAGAAGCAGCCGGAGCTTGGGCAGGAGCTGCTGCCTGCTGAGGCGCGGTATGGTAAACTGCAGGCTGTGCATACGTAACTTCGCTTCCCGCTAATGGAGTTTTAATAGTGATTTCGAAATCTTTAGTTTTGTATTTTACTTCTGAAACTTCAGCCTTAGATACAAACTTGATAAGATTTTGTATGTCTTTAATGTCCATAAATTTGATATTTGATTTTGGGTCAAAGATACCAAAAAAACACAAAAAACAACAAAAAACCGTCTGATTTTATGAAAATCGGACGGTTTTTGTATTAAAATGAATCTTTTTTAAAAAATAGACTCTTAGTTTTCTTCAGTAGTTGCTACTTCTTTTTCCAATACTACCTTACCTCTGTAGTAAAGTTTTCCTTCATGCCAGTGAGCTCTATGATAAAGGTGAAGTTCACCTGTAGTTGCATCTTTTGCTAATTGAGGAACTACAGCTTTGTAATGTGTTCTTCTCTTATCTCTTCTTGTGGACGACTGTCTTCTCTTTGGATGTGCCATTTTGTAATAACTTTATTTAATTTGATGAGCGATGAGATGTATCATCTCATCATATTTAAATTATTTTTAATTTTTATCTTTTAATTTCTTAAGTGCTTCCCATCTTGGATCACTTTTTTCTTCCTCTTCTTCCACCACTTCAATATCCTTCGGACTGAATTTTTCAAGAATCTTTAGGTCTTCATCGCTTACGTTAGGTGAAACCTTTTTCATTGGAATGGAAAGGGCCACGTTTTCGTAAATCAATTGTGCGGTATTGAAAGCATGGTCTCCGATAGGAATGGTGATGACATCTTCATCACTATCATCGTATTCTTCTCCAAACTTTACCAAAACCTTGATTTGGTTTTCAACAGGATGCTGAAAATCTTCGTTTGTAATATCACAAACGAGGTCTACAGTACCTTCTGTTTTAATTTCAAATTCTAAAAAAGTAGTATGCTTCTCTAAGAAAACATCTGCTGTAATTTTAGGATTTGTGAATTCTTGCTCGGTGTCAAATAATTGAAAGAACGATTTATCTATCTCAAATTTGAACTGATGCTTTCCGTTTTTAAGTCCGGGAAAGCTTACGTCGTAGTTTCTTAACTTGTCCATAAAATGAGTGTGCAAAAATATGCAATTTTTTTAAAATAACAAATAATTTCTCTAACAAATTAATTTAAAATTTGTTTTAATGATTTATGCATCAGTTTCATCTGGCAGATCTTCGTCAATTCCATTATCTACAACCATTTTTCGAGGTTGCATGCGGTTGGCCATAAGATCGTTGTATTCACTTCTGTTCTTGAAAATTTTAATAGCAGTGAAAATAGCTTCCATAAAACTCTGTTCATCGGCAACGTTTTTTCCCGCAATATCATACGCTACTCCATGGTCTGGAGAAGTTCTGATAAAAGGAAGCCCCGCAGTATAATTTACCCCTTCTTCATAAGCTAATGTTTTAAAAGGAGCCAGGCCCTGATCATGGTACATGGCTAACACTGCATCAAAATTTCTATATTTATTCGGCTGGAAGAAACTGTCGGCAGGATAGGGGCCAAAAGCTAAAATTCCGTTGTCTGAAAGTTCTTTGATGGCAGGACCTATAATTTCTATCTCTTCAGTTCCGATCACTCCTCCGTCGCCGGAATGTGGGTTTAATCCTAAAACAGCAATTTTAGGTTTCGAAATACAGAAATCCTCAATTAAAGTTTGGTTAAGAGCTCTGATTTGCTTTTTGATTTTCTCTTTAGAAATATTCTCAGCAACCTTTGCAATTGGAATATGGTGAGTGGAAACGGCTACTTTCAAATCTTGAGTCACCAAAAACATCAGCCCTTTTTTATCAAATTTCTCTTCAAAATACCCAGTGTGACCAGCATGCTTAAAGCCCATTTTCATCATTTCATCTTTGTTGATAGGAGCGGTTACAAGAACGTCGATCTCTCCTTTCATTAAAGCTTCAGTTGCAGCTTCCAGAGAATCAATCGCCATTCTGGTGGATTCTTCAGTAGGTTTTCCCAGTTCTACATTCACATTATCCTTGACAAGATTGATCATATTGAGTTTCCCTGCCTGAGCCTGAGAAGCCTCATTGATGTAGTTGAAATTCAGATTAATCTTGAAAATATTTTTCTGATAGGTGAATAGTTTTCCGGAACCAAAAATAACAGGAGTAAAAAAATCGGTGATGGTTTTGTCTTTCAGGGCCTTTATAATGATTTCCGGGCCGATGCCGTTGAAATCACCAATTGAAATTCCTACTCGTACTTTATGGTTTTTTGGGCTCATTTTGATTATCTTTGAAGATTATAATTTTACAAATTTAGCAAAAAATAATATGTTCACAGGAATTATTGAAGCAGTTGGAGTTATTGAAAAGATTGAAGAAAAAGGAAGCAATATCGATTTCACGTTAACATGCCCTTTTACGAACGAGTTAAAAATAGACCAAAGCCTTGCTCATAACGGCTGTTGCTTAACAGTGGTGGAGATTAAAGGTGACCAATATGTCGTAACCGCAATCAACGAAACCTTAGAAAAAACCAATCTTGGAAAATGGCAGACGGGTAGTGTGGTTAATCTTGAACGATGCATGAAGATGGACGGAAGATTAGACGGTCATATTGTTCAGGGCCACGTTGATAAAACAGGAGAGGTTACCGGGATTGAAAATAAAGACGGCAGCTACTTCATTACTATCACTTATCAGTCAGACGGTAATTTTGTAACCGTTCCTCAGGGTTCCATTACTGTGAATGGGATCAGTTTAACCGTAGCAAAAAGTGAAGATTTTCAATTTTCTGTAGCGATCATTCCTTATACATGGGAGTTTACCAATATGCAGCATTTAAAAATTGGAGATCAAGTTAATTTGGAATTTGATATTATTGGTAAGTATATTGCTAGGTTAATTAATAAACAGAATGGCAATTAGTAAATACAAAGGATATAGCTTGAGAAACCGGGTCTTTTTCGGTTTCTTATTGGTATGTTTTTTAAGTGTTGTCGCTACTTCTCTGGTTCCGTATTTTGTCCTTAGAAAAAACTCCATGCAGCAAAGCAGTATTGATATGCAGGAGAAAACTAATGCCGTAATGCGGTATATGGATTATGCTGTGAGCCGTACGCTGGTTGAGACCAAAGATCTTCCAAAAGTTTTAGAAAATAAAATATTTGAAATAGCAGATATCAACCAACATGATATTGTTATTTATGATTTGGCGGGTAATTTTTTGCTTTCTAACAAGGATAAAAACCTCATTGAGCAGAAAGTAATTCCGATCAGTATTGTCAATAGGATTTTAGCGACGGATGCGAGGGTTGATATTAAAGGATATGATAAAACGAAAGATGCGGGACTTACTTCATCTTATCTGCTCTTAAAAAACAATGAGCTTGAACCTATCGGAATCGTATATATTCCTTTGTATCATAATGAATCTGCCTATCTTGATGTTCTTCATCAATACATAAAATATATTCTTATAGTCGATATATTTCTGATTCTGTTCAGTGTGTGGATTAGCTGGGTTACTTCCAACAGCCTTGCGAAAACAATCACGAAGTTTTCTGATATGATTACCCGTATTACATTGTTTGAAAATGAAATGCGTCCCATCAGATATTATAAGAATGATGAACTGAATGCTTTGGCAAGAGCGTATAACAGAATGATTCTGCAAATTCAGGATCAAAAAGAAAGATTACGTTTTAAAGCCTCTGAAGAAGCATGGCGTGAAATGGCTAAGCAGGTAGCCCATGAGGTTAAAAACCCGCTTACCCCAATGAAATTGACCATTCAGAATTTTGAAAGAAAATTTGATCCCGAAGATCCAAATGTAAGAGAAAGAGTAAAACAGATGAGTAAAACGATGGTTGATCAGATTGATTTAATTGCCACGGTTGCTTCAGCGTTTTCAGAATTTGCCAAACTTCCCGAAAAGAATAATGAAGTCATTAATTTAAATACAGAAGTTGAAGATATCCTTCGTGTTTTCAATGACGACAGTATTTTTATGCATTCCAATAAGAGTAACATCATGATTAATATGGACAGGATTTATCTTTCCAGAATCATTACCAATCTTGTTACCAATGCCAAGCAGGCGGAAAGCGATGAGAGAAAACTTATCATTAATGTGGATGTAGAACAACACCAGAGAAGGGTGATGGTGTCTGTACAGGATAATGGGGTTGGTATTCCTGAAAACATGTATGAAAGGATCTTTGAACCTAATTTCACGTCAAAAAACAGTGGGATGGGACTGGGCTTATCCATGGTAAGAAAAATGATTGAAGATTATAAAGGGGAAATCTTTGTAAAATCAGAAGTCGGAAAAGGTTCAACATTTACCATTACACTCCCTACCAATTTATAGTGAAACCTTTTACTTTTAAATATTTCGAAATTATACAGTCAAAAGAAGTCTTTCGCGTGGGCACAGATGGTGTTTTGCTGGGTGCTTTGGCTAATGTAGATACAGCTTCGTGTGTATTGGAGGTGGGCACCGGAACCGGCTTAATTTCATTAATGCTTGCACAAAGAAATTCTAAAGCCAATTTTTTTGGAATTGATATCAATGAAGATGCTGTCGCACTTACCAAGCATAATTTTGAACATTCTATTTTCGCTTCCAGACTGAAGAATAAGTTACAGGATTTTAAAACATTTGAGACAGAAGATAAATTTGATCTCATTGTGTCTAATCCACCTTATTTCGAGGAATCGGGGTCTGATAAAGATAAAATTGCAAGACAGACTGTAGAGCTTAATTTTAAGCAGTTAATTTCAAAATCTTCAGAACTCCTTTCCGAAAAAGGAATTTTTTCCGTTATTATTCCTGCTGATGCCGGCGATGTTTTCGTTAAAACGGCAGCAGAAAACCTTTTATTTTTAAATAGGAAAATTAACATTAAAGGAATAGAGCATTCTAATGCAAAAAGAGTAATTCTTGAGTTTTCTTTAACCGGAAAACCGCTTGAAGAATCTGATTTTGTGATAGAAAAAAGTCCGAGAAAATACTCGGACCAATATCTTGAACTCACTAAAGAGTTTCATGTTTTCGGTATATAATTATTCAAATAATTCTGCGGTATCCAATACGGAAACCTTTCCGTCTTCACATCTGATCGCTTCTCCCGGGAAGTTTTGGATCATATGGTAATCGTGTGTTGCCATTACTACTGCTGCTCCGTTTTCAAGAGCTACCTGCTTCAGTAAGGTCATAATTTCGTTAGACGTTTCAGGATCAAGATTCCCTGTAGGTTCATCGGCTAAGATAAGATCAGGATGGTTTAATAAAGCTCTAGCAATGGCAATACGCTGCTGCTCTCCACCGGAAAGTTCGTGAGGCATTTTATGCTTTTTGCTTTTCATATTAACGCTTCCGAGAACTTCATTAATACGGTCTTCCATCTTTATTTTATCGCTCCATCCGGTAGCCTCAAGAACGAATTTAAGATTTTTCTCAACCGTTCTGTCCGAAAGTAATTGGAAATCCTGAAATACAATTCCTAATTTTCTCCTAAGATTTGGGATATCAGAAGTTCTCATTTTCGCCAGATCAAAACCAACCACTGCTCCATGTCCTGATGCTAAAGGAATATGTCCGTAAAGAGTCTTCAAAAGAGAACTTTTTCCGGAACCTGTTTTTCCGATAAGATAACAGAATCTTCCTTTTTTGATATTAAGATTTACATCAGAAAGAACCGTGAAGTTTTTTTGTGCAATCTTAGCATGCTGTAAGCTTATGATATTATCTCCGGAGATATTTGTATGTGGCATAATTGAATTTTAAGAGGCTGTTTCTAAAAAATTTTTTCAGATTTTAAAAATAGAAAAAAGAATCCTAAAGAACGTAAATTTTATTATATTTTAACAACAAAAAATGCCTGAAAAACTTCTTTTCAAGCATGATTTGTATATGGTAACTAAAGAAATTATCTCTTAGCTCTTGCAGAACTAACTGTTAAACTCTTTCTGCCTTTAGCTCTTCTTGCAGCCAAAACTCTTCTTCCGTTTGGCGTTGACATTCTTTCTCTGAAACCGTGTTTGTTTCTTTTCTTTCTTTCTGATGGCTGGAATGTTCTTTTACTCATTACTATATGTTTAAATCGTAATTATCTATTAATTTTCAGGTTGCAAAGATATAGGTTTTTTTATAAGATACAAATTTTAATTACCTTTTTTTGAAATATTTTAGCATGTTTTTAGAAGAGAGAATCGGCAAACACTTTACAGAAACGAAATTCCGGAACCTTAAAAATTATCCTGATGATTTACATAAAAGCTCTATCTTTGGAAACTCAATTTTAAAGAAGCATAAATGTTTACACCGGCGGAACTTTTAGAAATCAATACTCTCCTTACTCCTGGACGCAAAATCGTTATTATTACCCACTATAATCCTGATGGGGATGCTGTAGGTTCCAGCCTGGGACTGAAGCATTATCTGCATGCAAAAGGAATCGAGGCTGAAGTGGTGGTGCCCAATGATTTTCCTAAATTTCTGAAGTGGATGCCTGATGCTAAAAAGAATATTGTTGCTGAATATAAAAGAAAGGTTGCCTTTGACTTAATCAATGAAGCAGAGGTTATTTTCTGCCTGGATTTTAATTCTCCTTCGAGAATCGGAATTCTGGGTGACTGGCTTATCAATGCAAGAGCTAAGAAAATCCTTATCGACCATCATCAGCAGCCTGAACAGTTTGATTTCGTATATTCTGATACTATTATCCCGGCAACCTGCCAGATGATCTATCATTTTATCGAAGCGATGAATGATGAACATTTGGTGAATAAAGATATTGCAGAATGTCTTTATACAGGAATTATGACCGATACCGGTGGTTTCCGTTTCCGTTCTACCAGTGCAGCTACTCATAGAATTGTTGCTAATCTTATCGAAAAAGGAGCGGATCCTTCCGTGATTACTTCCAATACCTGGGATACCAATACCGTTTCCCGTCTTCATCTGCTTGCCCTTATTCTGGGACGAATAGAAGTGGTAAACGACGGTAAAGTAGCCGTTCTTTATCTTACCAGAAATGAATTGAAAGAATATGGCTTCCAGAAAGGCGATACAGAAGGTTTCGTTAACTACGGACTGAGTATTGTCGGTGTAAGAATGGCCGCATTTTTCATGGAAGATCTGTACGAGGATTTTATTAAAATTTCTTTCAGAAGTAAAGATGATGTAGATGTGAACCAGTTTTCCAGAAAATATTTCAGCGGAGGCGGGCATATCAATGCTGCAGGAGGGAAGTCTAATGAACCGCTCCTTGATACAATTGAGACTTTCAAAAAAAGACTGGAAGGAGAGAATCTTTAAAGATTTTTACACACCTATTTTACGATACCCTTTATCTTCCAATTCCAGGCAGGTGTATTCATATACCTGCTGAAACATTTCGTCCATAAATTTTTTATTGAAAAGGCTGAATTTTGTCATTCTCGGAGGATCCAGGAATATATCGCAGTGCTTCACTTTGGAGTAAACTGATTTTGCAATCGCCAAATGCAGGATTCTGTCGAATTCTTTCATCAGACTCATTTTTTTCAGTTCATCATAACTTATTGAATTGACGTGAGAGCCGATCAGAAAGTCGCATTTATCAATAATAGGTTCTATGGGCAGATTGTCTAAAACACCGCCATCAACATAAATTTTTTCGCCCATCCTTACAGGTGGCAGTATAAAGGGAACACTTGAGGAAGCCAGCAATGGATCAAAAAGTTTTCCTTCTGAAAAATAATCTACGATCCCATGGGTCATTTCTGTTGCGGCTACATATACCGGAATTTTTAACATCTTAAAATCATCTTCCGGAAAATGGTCCTGAAGAAGTTTTAAAATAAAATTCGAACTGAAAAGTCCGTTTTTAGAAAGTTTTAAATAAGACCTGGAAAAGAAAGTGGTAGATTTTACGATTTCCATCATTTCATCCGGGCTTTTCCCGAACGAATAGAATGCACCAACGATAGAACCCGCACTAGTACCGGAGATAATGTGCGGTTTTAAATTGTATTCTTCCAGAGCTTTAAGAACAGCAATATGTGCGATTCCGCGCATACCCCCGCCGGAAAGTGTAAGGCCTATTACTGGCGGTTTCTTTTTGGTGAAAGAGAATAAACCCATTGGCAAAATTGTTCTCTACTAAGATACAAGATTTTCTGATATCTGCCCTCCAGCCGTCTTTATTTCGAAACAATTCAGCCGTTTTCAATCATAAGAAAGACTAAAATATGTTTTTTCGTTTATAGCAGTATGATGAAAAGTCTGGAATTTGTTGTCCGCTATCTCTCTACAATACTAATTTTTTAGGAAGATTATGCAGAAGTTCAGTATTAATGATTGCTGCACAGATGGCTGGTTTCTCCCAATGACCGTTGTGGCCGCAGTCCAGAATATAGGATTTTATATTGGTTCTGTCCGGAAGATTTTTGATGGTAGTTTCTGTTTTTACTGCATTGTCGTGTTTTCCGGCTATGACTAAAATTTTTGCGTCCAGATTTTCCAATACATGTTTCTTGTCGGTTCTTTCTACCATCCCTTTTACGCAGGCTAAAGCTCCCTGGTTATTCGTTGAAAGGGCAGTGGCTAAAGCCGTTTCTATTTTTCCTTCAAGAATATCTCTTTCGTTGGGATTAAACAGATTAGGGATGCCTGCTCTTGCATAATGCGCGAAAGAGTCGGAAATAATCCTGTAGCTCTTGATACGCTGGTTTTTCTTTTCTTCATCATCAGGAAAATAGGTAGAAAAGAATAATGTTAAGCTCTTTAAAGAATCAGGAAATTTTTCAGCGAAAGCCAATGATACATAGCCACCCATAGAATGGCCCAACAGATGAACTTTTTCTAATTTCTGATGGTCTAGTACCTTTTTTACCTCTTTTGCCATCAGTTCCATTGTGTGAACCTCTGCTAAGATATCAGACTGGCCGTGGCCGGGAAGATCTATCTTTACCAATGAAAAATTCTCAGAAAGATGAGGCTGCATATCACTCCAGATTGACAGGTTTTCCATAAATCCGTGAAGCAGTACTAATGTTTCTTTTCCGTTTCCTTTTCGTTCAAAGTTCAGCATAATTTCAAGTTCTAACAGTTAAAAAAGATTGAATATCTTTTCAAATGTATATAAAAAAAGAGCATTTTAAAAATGCTCTCCCGTATTATTTTGTTAATTCGTTGTATACTTTCTTTTCCCACGGCTTAATATCTGTAATCCCGTAGCGTTCTTTTTTGGAGATCGAAATATTGTCTATTACGTCTACAAAATTTTTGTAGTTGGCTTCATCAGTAGGTTTTACAATAATGGTGAAGTTTTCAGGATGAGGAGCTTTTTTGTACGCTTCAGAAATGATATTTGAAATTTTCACTCCGCTGAAATCCGTCTCTTTTAAATTGCCTGTAGTAAGCTCATTGGCATTACTCTGATGATAAAATACCCGATTGTTTTTTCCAAGAATAAAAGTTACCTGGTTTTTGTCACCGACTACATTATTTGTTGGAACTGGGCTTTTTGCAGGCAATCCCAGATCCATAACATTGGGTTTTGAGAAACTCGCTGTGAACATGAAGAACATGAGCAGCAAGAAATTTAAATCTACCATGGGCGTCATATCAACCTTAATTGTTTTTCTTTTGGGTTTCCCGCCTTGCGTTTCTTTTGTAATTACTTCAGCCATAATACATTTTTTTGGTGTTAAACAGTTACAATAAAGAGTGAATTGTGAGTCTTTATTTGTGGAAAGAATACAAAGTTTATGCCTGAATTATCAAAATGATACAAATTATTTAAAATTACTAAATACTTGATGTTTAAATTTGTATTTTGTTTTTAAATTATTACGTTTTTATGATATTTTAAATATATGTTGTTGTTTGTTGTGACCGATTTGAAGTTTTTTATAAATGTATTGAATGGGCTTTGATAAAAAAAGCCTTATCAAAATGAATTGATAAGGCCAGTATTTTTGAAAGTTGAATCTTATTTATTCTTTTTAAAATAATCCACTCCACATTCAAGGAATTTTTTAAAATCCTCTTTCGGCATATAACCTGATACAGGAGTATTGATTACTTTTCCGTCCGGAGTTACCAAAACATAATGCGGCTGGGAATTGTTATTGAAATTCACCTGCTGGAATAAACTCCATCTGTCACCGATGGTTTTTACTTTTTTCACCTGTCCGTCTCCAAGATCAATTTTGGTTTTTTCTGCTTCAGGAAGTTCCTCCTTGTCATCTACGTACAGGGAAGCCAGCACAATATCATTTTGAAGAATAGGTAAAATATCCGGTTCGCTCCATACGAATTCCTCCATTTTTCTACAGTTTTCACATCCGTAACCTGTAAAGTCAATCAGGATAGGTTTGTTTTCTTTTTTAGCAATTTCAATCGCGGTGAAGAAGTCATGCTCAGGATGCATTCCCAATATGCCGTCTTTCTCATCGTGAAAATAACTGACATTCAATGGAGGCAGAATACCACTCAATAACTGAAGTTTTGGTCGTTCTGAAGGAATTAATCCCTGGATTAGATAAACCACAAATCCTACTCCCAATACACCCAGAATTTTTCTTCCGATAGAAATTTTAGGTTTTTTGTCGTCATGCGGGAATCTGATCAATCCGAATAAGTATAAGGCCAATCCGATGGCGATAACAATCCAGATGGCTATGAACAATTCTCTTTTTAAGAAGAAAGTTTTAGAAACTAAATCTGCTTTGGATAAGAATTTTAAAGCTAAAGCCAATTCTACAAAACCTAAAACCACTTTTACCGTATTCATCCATCCGCCTGATTTTGGAAGACTTTGAAGTGCCTGTGGGAATAATGCCAGCAGTCCGAAAATAATTGCCCAGGCCAATCCGAAACCTGCCAGTGCAAAAGTCAGCAACATCGGAACATTTGTAGAACCTGTAACCGCACTTCCCAGTAAGCTTCCCAGAATCGGGCCTGTACAAGAGAATGAAACAATTACCAGTGTTAATGCCATAAAGAAAATACCGATAATCCCGCCAGCTTCTTCTGCTTTAGAAGATTTATTGGCGATAGAACTTGGTAATGTGATGTCATAATATCCGAAGAAACTTCCTGCGAAGAATATGAATATGATGAAAAAGGCAATATTCAGCCAGATGCTGGTAGATATTTCATTGAATATATTTCCTGCAATCCCATCAATAATATGGAACGGAACGCTTAATAAAACAAAAATAAGAAGGATGAAAAATCCATAGATAAGAGCATCTCTTTTTCCTTTTGCTTTGTTTTTATTTCCTTTCGTAAAGAATGAAACCGTTAATGGAATCATCGGGAAAACGCACGGCGTTAATAATGCAATCAGCCCACCGATAAATCCTAAGAACAGATATGTCCAGTAGTTTTCATCCACTTTCGTTGAGGCTGTTCCGCAATCCGTTAGAGGTTTTTTGAAATCCAGGGTTTCAATTTTTAATTTTTTAGGATCAAGTTTTGAAACTTCTGTAACGGTTGTTATTGCTGTCGCAGGTTGCTCTACAACAGGTTCTATTGCTTTTACAGAATCTTTAGCAGTGGCTGTTGCTTCAGGAACAACTTCTTCAGTTACTCCTTTTGGGGTAACTTTCTGATTGAATTCTAAAGTATTGGGAGCCAGACAAACTCTGTCATCACAAGTTTGATACGTAATTTCAGACGTTACATCAGCAGGTTTAGCAGGATCTTTTAATTTGAATTTCTGTTTAAACCCTGCCGCATTGGAATAGAAAACAATCTTTCCACCAAAAGCTTCAGAAAATTCTTCATGCTTTTTACCGGTTTCCGTGAATTTCCCGATCAGTTCGATATTTTTCCCCGAAACTTTATATTCAGTAGGAATTCCTGTATCTTCAGGCAGATCTTTGGAGTAAATATGCCAGCCGCTTTCCATCGTTGCATTCAGGACCGCTTCATATTGATTGTTGCCCAGGTCATTGATGGTATATTTAAATTTTACGGGATTTTTTATTTGTGCATTAATTCCTGTGAATAAGAATAACAGAATTAATAAAAACCAGTTTCTAAATTTCATTTTACTTTTCATTAAAAATTTTGAGAATATTTTTTGTTTTCTCATCAATTGCATTTCTCCTGTCCTGTCTGAATGGTATAACACCAAGTACGGAATTATTACCGTCCGTGAGGATCCAGATTTTTCGCCTCGCTAAAATAGATAATTTTTCGTCCCTAAAAAACTTGGAAACCTTCTTTTTCCCTGAAAATCCAGAAGGAAAAAACTCATCGCCGTCCTGCTGTCTTCGTAAACGCAGAGGAAAGTGCAGTTTTTCAGCATCAAAATCCCATTCAAAGGTCTTATTGATTTCGTCAATGTCTTCCATAACATCATGAATGTTGATGCTGATCAGATTTTCTGAAAAATTAAAACTTTCAATCAGAAGAACTTCACCGAGGAGCTCTTTTTCTTCACTTTTAGGAATTAATATCAATTCGTCTTTATGAATAATCAATTGATAGTCTTTTGAATAGAAAATACTTCCGTTGGTTGCTGTAAAAATTTTCGAAATTTCTTCTTCCTGATTAAAACCATACTTTTTTAAAATTTCAAACTTTACAAAATCACTTTCCTGATTCAGTTTCTCTTTTGATAACGTTTTATGATCTTTGTTAAATACACTGAGACCGATTTCTATCGCTGCAATTTGTTTTTCTACAAAATCTTTAGTCTGATTCAGATATAAAGAACTCTTTTTAAAGTTTTCCAGAAAATGTTCATTCGTTTCCAGCAGTTTCGGAACAATTTCATTCCGGATCTTGTTTCTTAGATAATCACTTTTCTTATTGGAAAGATCTTCTCTGTATTCGATGGAATGTTCTTCTGCAAACCAATAGATTTCTTCCTTTGTGAAGGAAAGAAGAGGGCGCAGAATATTATAATCAGCTGCCGGAATTCCACTTAGCCCTTTAATACCTGATGCTTTTGAAAGGTTGATGATGAACGTTTCCAGCTGATCATTGAGGTGGTGCGCTGTTACCAGAAAATCAAGATTTTCTCTTTCTCTGATCTCTTTGAAAAAAGTATAACGGAGCTCTCTTGCCCAAAGTTGGATAGAATGTTCCGGTTTCCGGTCTTGTGCAGAAACTTCATAAAGATGAAACTGAATATGATTTTTATCACAAAAATCTTGCACTACTTTTTGATCCAGATCAGAATCCTTACCGCGAAGTTTATAATTGATGTGGGCTACCTGAAATTTCAGCTTTTCTTTTTTTGTAGAGCCGAAAGATGCAAATAAACTGAGTAAAACCATAGAATCAGCACCACCGCTCACTGCTAAAAGAAAGGTGTGATTTTCAGGAGAATTAACCAGATTTTCTAACTGATTTTTAAAACTTGCTTTTTTCAATGGGAATGTTGAGAATTTCTTTTGTACAAAGATAACTCATATAATTCAATTGAATTTTCCTAACTTTGATACGTCTATAAATGATTACTTATGAAGATTTTTAAAATTTTAGCAGTTTCTGCAATGGTGTTGGGAATGACATCTTGTATCAGTAAGAAGCAGTATGATGCTTTGAGTACAAACTATAAGCAGTGTATTGAGAATATTGGAGAAAGACAAAGAGAAATCCAGGATTTAAAGTCTCAAAACTCTGCATTGTCAGGTGAGAATAATTTACTAAAAAGTCAGCATGATGCATTAAAATCATCATTAGACGCCTGTTTGGCAAATACAGGAAAAAGTTCATCTAATATTGATAAATTGGTAGGCGAGATCAATGCTTCCAATTCCTATATCAAACAGCTTATTTCTAATAACGCTAAAAATGACAGTTTAAATTTAGCATTGTCTAACAAGCTGAAAAGATCATTGGATAATGTAACCGATGATGATGTTCAGGTAAAAGTATTAAAAGGTGTGGTGATGATTTCACTTTCTGATAAAATGCTTTATAAAACAGGAGACTATAACGTACTTCCTGCCGCTCAGGAGGTGTTAGGAAAAGTAGCAAAAGTGATCAATGATTATGATAAATATTCAGTATTGATTGAAGGGAATACAGATAATGCTCCTTTAAGCTCTCCGAATTTACCAAAAGACAACTGGGATCTTTCTGCATTGCGTGGTACTGCAGTGGCAAAAGTTCTTCAGTCTCAGTTTGGTGTAGACCCGGCAAGAATTACAGCGGGTGGACGTTCTGAATACAATCCTAAAGCAACAAATATGAGTGTTTCAGGAAGAGCGGAAAACAGAAGAACAGAAATTATTATTATGCCAAAACTTGATGAATTCATGAAGTTAATGGATATTGCTCCAAAGAAATAACCTTATTGGTTTAGCATTAAAAAAAATAAATCCCGAAGTCATTCGGGATTTATTTTTTTTAATCAGATTAATTCTTCTTTTTTCAGCAGTAAGATCACTCGTTGTAAAATTGAATTGGATATTTCAGGTTTGTTTTTTTTAAAAGAAGAAGCCGCCTTACTTTTCGGTACTGCGGTCTTCTGATTCTTCACGTTAATTAGTTTTTCAGCGACGTTCATTGTGTGTTAATCACTTAGTGTTTCTACCCTTTGTTCTTTGCAAAGCTATAACATGGAACCGATAAATCATATCCGGGTTTTTACGGTATTTTTTATGGGGTTTTCCCTATTGTGTGGTGTGATATTTTTAATGATCATTCATCCTTTTTGCGTATATTTAAGTAAATTTGATCACAAAATTTGTAGAATGAGCTTTTTTGAAGAAAAAAATGCAGAAATGGACAGGTACCTGGAAACTCATGCTTCCTCAGAACCTGAAACCCTGAAAAAATTAAGGAGAGAAACCTATCAGAAAACCACACAGCCACACATGATCTCCGGCTATCAGCAGGGAAGATTGCTGACCATAGTTTCTCAGATGATGCAGCCTAAAAATATTCTGGAAGTAGGAACCTTTACAGGATATGCTACCCTTTGTCTTGCTGCAGGAATGGCTAAAGATGGAAAAATTACCACTCTGGATGTGAATGAGGATCTTGCCTATCTGCCCAGGAAATATTTTGCAGAAAGTGAATATGCGGATCAGATTGATTTTAAACTGCTGGATGCTAAAGAGTTTTTAAAAAATACGGATGAGATTTTTGATCTCGTTTTCATTGATGCTGATAAGGAAAACTATGCGGAATATTTCAGACTTATCAAACCAAGAACGAGATCAGGATCTGTGGTGATGTTTGACAATGTTCTGTGGTACGGAAAAGTGTTGGAAGAAAATCCAAAACAAAGATCTACACAGGTTATTAAGGAACTCAATGATTTGATTGCAAAAGACGAAGATTTTGAAAATCTTATTTTACCTTTGCGGGATGGAGTCAATTTCCTTCGCAGGAAATAATTGAAAGATTTAGCAGGATCTAATTTTTAAATCTTTTTAATCGTTCAATCTTTTAATCTATAATTAATGAATAAAGGAATTTGTATTGTTACAGTAGCGCCGGTTCGGGCAGAAAATTCAGACCGGGCAGAAATCGTTACGGAAATATTGTTTGGGGAAAGTGTTGATATTTTGGAAGTGGATAAAAACTGGACCAAAATAAAAATGCATTATGACGGCTATGAAGGATGGATGGATACGAAGCAGATTAAACCTGTAACAGACGAAGAACTGGCAAAAAGAAAGATTACCGTACTGACTGAAGATTTTTCGTCAGTCATTATGAATGACGGGAAAACGTTACTTTCCATGGGTTCTGAAGTGGAATTTCCTGTGGTAGCCTCCAGAAGAAGCCATGAACCCCGTGAAAGTATTGCATTAGCAGCCAGAGAATTCCTGAATGTACCTTATTTATGGGGCGGGAAAAGCTTTTTTGCCGTAGACTGTTCAGGATTTACCCAATTGGTGTACAAAATTCATAATATTAAACTTCCCAGAGATGCATCACAACAAGCGGAAGTAGGGGAAGCTTTAACTTTCGTTGAAGAAAGCCGTCCTGGAGATTTGGCCTTTTTCGAAAATCCTGAAGGAAAAATTATTCATGTAGGAATTATGCTGGAAAACCAAAAAATAATTCATGCTTCTGGAAAAGTAAGAATTGATACGTTAGATTCCACAGGCATTTTCAATAAAGAAATGAATAAACATACCCATAAGTTAAGAGTTATTAAAAATGTGCTTTAAACCATAAACGGATTGAAATGAAAGAAGTGATTTTTACGATTTTTGATTGTATTAATTTCGGATTAATTGCTTTTTTATGGTGGTTTACAATAAAACATTATAAAACGTTACCGCATAGAATTCCTATACATTTTGATCTGGATGGTAAAGCTGACAATTTTGGAAAAAAAAGGTATATCTTTTTAATGCCAATACTGGGAACGTTTCTTTATCTTGTTTTCATGTACGTTACCGCACACCCCGAATCATCCAATTTTCCTGTTGAAATTACAGAATCCAACGAAGAGACACAGTTTCTTATTATGATGATCTTTTTAAGGTGGCTTCTCATGTTGGTTTTATTTATTTTTCTCAATAGCCAGGACCTTTCTGTCAGGTATACTTTTGATGAAAATGCCAAACCGAAAGCTTCTGTGGCTACTATGCTGTTTTCAGTTCTTGGAAGTGTAATCGTCGTCGTAATTATTGCTGCTCAATTTAAATAACATATCTTGCCAATATTCATCACATAGAAATTGAAAACTCATCTGAATGTCTTTTTTATATAACATATTTGTCAGTCTTCTCATTCTTGGAATGAAGGTTTTTTCATGGTTCAATGATAAAACTAAAAAAGGCGTTGATGGAAGGAAGCAATCTTTGGAAGCCGTAAAGGCTGTATTTTCTAAAACAGATAAGGTAATCTGGATGCATGCCGCCAGTTTGGGAGAGTATGAGCAAGGACTTCCTGTGCTGGAAAAATTAAAAGAAAATTTCCCCGGCCATAAAATTCTGATTACATTTTTTTCGCCTTCCGGGTATGAGAATGTAATTAAGAAAAAGCATATCGCGGATGTTATTTGCTATTTGCCTTTCGATAAAAAAGATACAGTAAAAGAGTTTATTTCTCAATTTCATACAGAACTGTTTTTCACAGTAAAATATGACTACTGGTATAACCTTCTTTCTGAATTGAAAAAGCAAAATACCAGGATCTATGTGGTTTCTGCTCTGTTCTACGAAAGACAGTCATTTTTTACCACTTATGGAAAATGGTTTGTCAAGCAGCTAAAGGTTGATGTTGACTGGTTTTTTCATCAGACACCGTTTTCCTTGGCTTTAGCGAAGAGTGTTGGTTTGGTGCAGTCTTCAGTAACCGGTGATACCCGATTTGACAGGGTAAAACAGCTCCGAAACTGGAATAATCATGTTGAGTATATTGCGGATTTTATAGGAGAGCATAAAGCAATTGTTTTCGGAAGTTCGTGGCAGGAAGAAGAAAAAATAGCAGCTATTATCGCTCAAAAAAATTATGAGATAAAAATTATTATAGCGCCTCATGACTTAAAAAGAGTTACCCACTTACAGCAGCTTTTCCCTGAAGCATTGTTATATAGCGAAATGAAGACTCAAAAAACGTCAAACAATAGTCCTAAGATACTCATTATAGACAGTATTGGCTTACTATCAAAACTATATTCCTATGCTGATATTGCGGTGGTAGGCGGCGGATTTCATGAGGCCGGGCTGCATAATATTTTGGAAGCAGCGACTTTTGGAGTGCCTGTCGTTTTTGGAAATCAATACAGGAAAAATCCGGAGGCCGACGCATTAATTTCTATGAATGGAGGTAAATCTTTTGAAGACCGATCTCAGGCATCAGAATTCATCCTTTTTCTCCTCAATAATGAAGAGGTGTTGAACGAAATGGCTGAGAATGCAAAGAAATTTGTTGATGAAAATCCTAATTCTACAGAGATGATTATCAAAAAAATACTATCGTAAAAATCCCTGACTTTTTATTTCTTTGATCACCAGATCCAAATGATCAGGAATATTTTCACATTGAAGCCAGTTGAAGTCAAAACTATTATTAACACATAGTTTTTCGAAATAATGGTTAGTGAAAATGTTGTTTTTCAGGGTTTCTAATAATTCATCGATTTCCATCCAGTAATCTTCATCCAGTTTTTTCGCCAACACTAAACACTTGAACAGTTTATTAATCAGATAAAGATACAGCTTGTAGACATTGTCAAATCTTTGTCGGCTTAGTTCCTCACTATGCTCAAGTACTTTGTCAATAAGCAACAGATTAAGGGAAACATCCCCGAATTTATCCGTCGTTATTTTAACGTGTTCCGTTATTTCTGCACTTATTTTTCGGATGATGCCCAGGAAATATTTTTGATTTCCAATATAATTACACGCCATAAGAACTTTCTCCTGAACGGTTTCTTCCATAGCGTTTCGCTTATCATCAGTTGTTTCCTGATCAATAAGCTCAAAATATAATTTTTTAGACAACAGCTTGTCTTTTTTCAGCAATCTGAAAATAAGCCGGTCTTTTTCAATAGCGGAAAAATTACTTAATGCTGCTTTAAATTCTTTTGAATATTCCATTAGTTGAAAATTTTTGAATATTTTAAAAACCCATTAACAGCCCAGTTGGCCGTATAATACAAAGATTTTAATGAAGAGAATCCCATAAAATCCTTATATACGAGATATTGGTCTTTAATAATATTTTTTTTGTTCCTCGAAACGCTGTTTTCACGCATTCTGTATTTGGCAAGAGTCTTTGGTAAAGGATGTCCTTCGGGGATAACTTTTAATAAATTCAACCACATCACATGATCTTCCCGCTTACTTTTGATAGGAAACAAAAACTTGCCGACCCTTTTAGTATCGTACATTGTGGAAACGGGAGCAAGCCTGCAGGTTTTTAGAAGATTAGAGAAGGTAACGACTTTGTCTGCTACAAAATCTTTTAAGATAGGCTGTAGCTGCTCATCACATCTTGAATAATTACAGTAAACAAGCTCTGTATGGTGTTCCTGCATATAATCCGTCATGGTTTCCAGATATTCCGGGTACCAATAATCATCAGAATCCAGAAAGGCAATATATCTGCCCTGAGCTCTTTCAAGACTGTGGTTTCTTGCATTTCCGGCTCCGCCATTTTTTTCCAGAACATGGAGTTTTATTCTCGGATCATTATATCTTTTAATAATTTCTACGGTGTTGTCTTTAGATAAATCATCAGTAATCAGCCATTCCCAGTTTTGATAGGTCTGGTTCAGTACAGACTGTATCGTCTCCTCGATAAACTCGGCGGAATTGTAACAGGGGGTGATAATGGAAACAAGGTCTTTCATTCGTGTTTTAAATTAATTATAAAAATTTTTTCTCGTAAAAATGCCATGAACTAACACCGACACCAATGACTACCAGCATACATATAAAGGCCATTACGAAAGGGTTATAATCTTCAAATAACCCCAGGGTAGTAAATGTCCTGATGATTGGAAAGTGGAAAATGTAAATTCCGTATGTGAAATCTCCGTATTTCCCAAAATTATTTAAGAATTTGAATGAATACGCAATATACAGTACAATAATCCCGATCATCATCGGAGAAACTAATTTTATATCAAAAATTAAGTCGATCCAGACAGTAATGATGGCGACAATGAAAAGCGGATTTTTATATTTAATAAATGTATCAAAATTAAAATAAATCAACATTCCGGGGATGAAATAACACAATACTCCCGGAATTTGTTTTGCGATTGACATCTTATGTAAAGATTCAAAATAGTTAAGATAAATCAGTGATAAGAAATAGATCACTGCTAAGCTGATATTTCTGTATTTATTGTTTTTACCGAAAAGCAAGAATAATAAAGGGACGCAGAAATAATAGCACATTTCTACCTTGAGTGTCCAAAGAGCTCCGTTGACAGCCTGATTACCAAAAACTCCCGGAAGCCAGGGCGCTTTGAAATTCAGGAAAAGTGAATTCCAGAAAAGATATTTGTAAACCTGAGTGTTCGTGAAATAATCGTAAAAAGAAAGTGTACTGACCAAACTTAATAATATAGCACATAAAAATACCACCAATAAATAGGCAGGAACAATTCTCAGGATTCTCTTTTTCAGATAGCTTTTTAAACTGGAAGATCGGTCGTAACTTCTAGCGATAAGAAATCCACTGACCACAAAAAATCCGAAAACGGCAATTTCTATGGGGCTGTGTTCAAAAATTTTGAGATCTTCCGAGGCACTTAATGTTCCCAAATGTCCAAGGAAAACTATAAAGGCGAGGAGAACCCGTAAAAAGTCAAAATTATTTTTCGTTATGTCTTGCATTTGCGTTTGCATTGTTTTGTGCAAAAATAGCTTTTTTAATAAAATATCAGATCTATTCCTGGGTTCAATATTTGTTAATAAAGAAGACTTTTAGGATTAATTGTTTAAAATATATAGAAATAGTGCTTTTTAAAATAATTTTCGGTAAAAAATAGTTATATAATTCAAAAAAATTATAATTTTAGCGATTGAAAAATTTGATACATGAAGAAATTAGCATTACTATTTGCAGGTTTATCATTATTTATAGCTACAGGATGTAATAAAGATGACGATACTACAGTTGAATATCCGCTTGTAGGGGTGTGGCAGCCACTAAAAGAAGTGGTAACCACGATCGAGACCGGAGAGCAGCCCGTGTCTGATGTCATTACTTATTCTGACTGTCAGAAGCAATCCAGATGGACATTCAATCCTGAAACAACAGGAAAGAGAACTGAATGGGGAGATTCTACAACACCTGGACAGTGTGCAGCGTTGTCTCCGGATAGAATCTTTACCTATAATTATGATAAAAGCGGTAAAACGGTACAGATAAAATACCAGGGAACCGTAGAACCTTCAAATGGAAGCATTACCACCCTTAATGAAACCACATTAAACCTTGCCATCAGAGAAAATACGGCAGATCCGAATGTGTATAAAACAAGAACCTATACTTTCAAGAGAATTCCTCAATAAGGAGTAATCACTGAAAATACAATAACTGGTCTCATCTTCGGATGGGACTTTTTTATGAAGGGCTACTTTAATTAATTCAAAATTAAAGTTCTATTTCTTTTAAAATCGTTAATTTTGTGAAAATGGATTTAATAGAAATACAATTTAACATCCAAAGTCTAACATCTAACATCTAATATAAAGTGTTTTACGATCATCAGCAGATAGAAAAAAAGTGGCAGAAATACTGGGAAGAAAATCAGACCTATAAAACTTCCGATAACACAGACAAACCTAAATTTTATGTTCTCGATATGTTTCCGTACCCATCCGGAGCAGGACTTCATGTAGGGCATCCGCTGGGATATATTGCCTCGGATATTTATGCGAGATATAAAAGACATCAGGGTTTTAATGTTCTTCACCCGGTTGGGTATGACAGTTTTGGCCTTCCTGCTGAGCAGTATGCAATTCAGACGGGGCAGCATCCTGCCATTACTACAGAGCAAAATATTACAAGATACGAGGAGCAGTTAAGAAAAATTGGCTTTTCATTCGATTGGAGCAGAGAAGTGAGAACTTCCGATGCTTCTTACTATAAATGGACGCAGTGGATCTTTATTCAGCTGTTCCATTCATGGTATAATAAAAATACAGATAAGGCGGAGTCTATTGAAACTTTAATTCAGCATTTTGCAGAAAAAGGATCGGAAGGAGTAAACGCCAACCAAAACGAAGAATTAAACTTCACCGCAGAAGAATGGAATAACGCTTCTGAAATTGATAAAGAAGATATCCTGTTAAACTATCGTTTGTCGTACAGAGCAGAAACAACGGTTAACTGGTGTCCTGCCTTAGGAACAGTATTAGCCAATGACGAAGTAAAAGACGGAAAATCTGAAAGAGGAGGATATCCTGTATTTCAGAAAAAAATGATGCAGTGGAGTATGAGGATTTCTGCATACTCAGAAAGGTTATTACAGGGACTGAAAACATTAGACTGGCCACAGCCTTTGAAAGACGCTCAGGAATACTGGATCGGGAAATCTCAGGGAGCTCAGGTAAAATTTGAAATAGAATACCAGAAACCTGAAGATAGAAATGGAGAATCAGCTCCCGAAAGTCATATTGAGGTTTTCACAACAAGACCTGATACTATTTTTGGAGCAACCTTTATGGTATTGGCTCCGGAAAATCCATTAGTGGAAACCATAACTACTGAAGCTCAAAAGGCAGAGGTGGACCATTATATTGAAGAAACTTCCAAGAAAACGGAAAGAGACCGAATGGCTGACGTGAAAAACGTGAGCGGTGCCTTCACGGGAAGTTATGCAATCAACCCTTTCAGCAATGAAAGAATGCCTATCTATATTTCAGATTATGTATTGATGGGTTATGGAACGGGAGCGGTAATGGCTGTTCCTGCTCACGATGAAAGAGATCACAGATTTGCAAAGAAATTTAATTTAGAAATTAAAAAAGTTGTTGAAACAGAAGAAGATGTTCAGGAAAAATCTTTTGATTCTAAAACCAGTACATGTGTAAATTCAGATTTCTTAAATGGGTTAAGCTATGACGAGGCAAAAGCATTAATTATAGATGCTGTTGAAAAGAAAGGCATCGGTCACGGAACAACCAATTACAGACAGCGAGATGCGATTTTCTCAAGACAGCGTTATTGGGGAGAACCGGTTCCAATTTATTATAAAGATGGGATGCCATACACCTTACCAAAAGCTGCTTTACCATTGGAACTTCCTGAAGTTGAAAAATATTTACCGACAGAAGATGGAGATCCGCCATTAGGAAATGCAAAAACATTTGCCTGGGATGAAGAAAATCAAAAAGTCGTATCTACGGATTTAATAGATGATAAAACAATATTCCCGTTAGAATTATCTACCATGCCGGGTTGGGCTGGAAGCTCATGGTATTTCTTGCGATATATGGATCCTCACAATGATGAGGTTTTTGCTAAAAAAGAACTGGTTGATTATTGGGGACAGGTAGATCTTTATATCGGCGGAAGCGAACATGCTACAGGACATTTATTATATTCCCGTTTCTGGAATATGTTCATGAAAGACCGTGGGTATATCAATCAGGAGGAACCATTCCAAAAACTGATCAATCAGGGGATGATTTTGGGAATGAGTGCCTTTGTATACAGAATCGATGGAACCAATACCTATGTTTCCAAAAATCTTGCCCACGAACACCAAACTCAGAAAATCCATGTTGATGTATCCTTATTAAAAGGAACCTCAGATGAATTAGACACAGAAGCTTTCAAATCTTGGAGACCGGATTATGCAGCAGCAGAATTTATCCTTGAAGATGGAAAATACATCACAGACCGTGAAGTAGAAAAAATGTCCAAGTCAAAATACAATGTAGTCAACCCGGATGATATCTGTAATGAATATGGAGCAGACGGATTGAGATTGTACGAAATGTTCTTAGGTCCATTAGAACAATCCAAGCCTTGGAATACTCAGGGATTAAGCGGAGTCTACGGTTTCCTTAAAAAATTCTGGAATTTATATTTCAATGGTGATGTTTTTGAAGTTTCCGATGAAGAACCTACCAAAGCAGAATATAAAGTAGTGCATACCTTAATAAAGAAAGTGGTTTTTGATATCGAGAATTTCTCTTTCAATACCTCAGTATCTTCATTTATGATTGCAGTGAATGAACTTCAGAAAATAAAATGCAACAAACGCAATATTTTAGAACCATTGGCCGTTATCATCTCTCCGTATGCGCCTCACATCTGTGAAGAACTTTGGAGTCAGCTGGGTCATACCACTTCGATAGAGTTTGAAACATTCCCTGTGTTGAATGAAGATTATCTGGTAGAAGACGAAATTGAATATCCGGTGAGTGTAAACGGTAAAATGAAGTTCAAAATTTCACTTTCAGCTCAGTTATCTGCCAAAGAAGTGGAAGATTCTGTGATTGCTGATGAAAAGATGCAACAAATTTTGGAAGGGAAGGCCCCTAAAAAAATTATTGTGGTGCATCACCGAATTGTGAATATCGTAATTTAAAAGAAAATTAACATTGGGAAATTAAAAAAAATGAGGGTCTTATTTTTTTAATATTTTAACGTAAATGTTAAAAATGAGAAAATTAAATAAAATATTTGAAAATAATTATAATATCGAAATCGTATTAAATTTTCTTTATCAAAAAAAAGCAAAATGTTTATTTAAGACACTTGCATTTTAATTAATTTTGCCTTTAATTTACACCCTGTAAAATTTTAAAACAATATAATTTAGTTAAATATGGAAATGAATGTTTCAAAAAATGATGAGCAAGTTGTTGCTAGAAAAGCAGGAGGTTTAAACCCGGCTGTTATTATTCCTATTCTATTGGTTATAGGGATTTGTATTTGGTTATTTGTACTTGGTAGTCCGGGGAATTTTAAAGCTGATCCTAGATTATCTGGAGCATCAGTAGCTTTCTCCGATGTTGAAGGGAAAGAAATGCATCCTCAAGGATTCTTAGGGATGATTTACATGGGAGGTGTCATTGTACCATTACTTGTTACATTCATGATCACGGTAATCGTTTTCTCATTCGAAAGATATTTTGTACTAAACAAAGCATCAGGTGCAGGAAATGTAGACAACTTTGTTGTTAAAATCAGAAGCTTATTAAATCAAAACAAAATTGATGAAGCTTTAGAAGAGTGTGACAGACAACAAGGATCTGTAGGTAATGTAGTAAAAGAAGGTCTTACGACTTACAAAGCATTAGCTCATGATACTACATTAAACAAAGAACAAAAAATGGTTGCTCTTAACAAAGCTATCGAAGAAGCTACAACGCTTGAGATGCCAATGTTAGAGAAAAACATGATGATTCTTTCTACTCTAGGTACTGTTGCAACGTTAGTAGCACTTTTAGGTACGGTAATCGGGATGATTAGAGCGTTCTTCGCTTTAGGAGCTAGTGGAGGTACTCCTGATGCTGCTGCCCTTTCTATCGGTATTTCAGAAGCATTGATCAACACCGCTTTAGGTATTGGTACTTCTGCAGTAGCTATTATTCTTTATAACTTCTTTACATCTAAAATTGATGGATTAACTTATAAGATCGATGAGATCGCAATGAGCATCCAACAGTCTTTTGCTGAATTTCACTAATTCAATTCTTTACAAAAGGATTGTGGTGAATTCAAATTAAATAAGAAGTTTTAATAATTATATAAATAATAATGGCGAGAATAAAACCAAAAAGACATGGAGTAGTAACGGATATGACGGCGATGTGCGACGTTACGTTCCTATTGCTTACGTTCTTTATTATGACCACGCAGTTTAAAAAACCTGATGTGGAGCAGATCAAACCGCCATCTTCAATCTCAGAGAAATTACTTCCTGATGCAAGTTTAATGACTATTAACGCGACTCCTGACGGAAAATTTTATTTTCAGCCGGTAGAAAACGCATCAGAGAGATTAGAGCTTTTAAATAAAATGGGTCAAAAGTATAATATGACTTTTGATAATAACGAAAAAGCTGCATTCCAAAAAGTTCAGTCAATTGGAGTTCCTATGAACCAGTTAAAAAGCTATTTGGATTTGCCGGAAGATGAGCAGAAGAATTTCAAGAGTCCTAAAGGGATTCCTATGGATAGTACAAATCAGCAGTTAATTGACTGGGTACAACAAAGTTTAAGCGTTAATCCTGATTACAAATTAGCAATCAAGGGAGACGTTACAACAGAGTATCCTAAAATTAAAAGTTTATTTGAGGGTTTAAGAGATATCGATTTTCTTAAATTTTGGTTGATTACGTCACAAGAAGGTAAACCTAATTAATAAAAAGAAATGGCAGAAGTACAAGTACAGGAAAAAGGCGCCAAAGGCGGTAAGGTACGTTCCAAGAAAAATAACCCCAGGGTCGATATGACTCCGATGGTAGATTTGAATTTCTTATTATTGATGTTCTTTATGTTTACTTCAACGTTTAGTAAACCAAATGTGATGGACTTGGGGCTACCGGCAAAACCTAAAAAAGATACGCCGAAACCACCTCCAACTGAGATTAAACTTTCAAACTCTATTTCTTTGTTATTAGGTAAAGACAATAAGATTTTTTGGCATCAGCAAGATAATACATCTTTAAATGATACCAATCTTAATGAAACATCTTTTGACAGAGAGGGAATTAGAAAGGTAATTGAGCAGGCAAAAGCAAATGCGGCCGATAAAGCAAAATTTACTGTGATTATCAAGCCGACTGACGATGCTGTATATAAAAACTTTGTTGATATTATTGACGAAATGGCAATTACAAAGAGCGAGCAATACGGTGTTACCGATGTGAAGCCTTGGGAAAAAGCTATTTATGAAAGGAAAGTAGGAAAATCCGGAACTCCGGCTGCCCCTGCAACAAAGTAATGTAACCCTAAAATTGTAAATCAATGGCAGATGAAAATATGTACAATCAAAATCTTACCTTAGACGAGATTGTATTTGAAAATAGAAACAAAGAATATGGTGCCTATGATATCAGACATCAGTATTCTAAGATTTTAACAAAATCTTTTATTATTGGTACTTCTATATTCTTAGTTTTGGCTTTGTCTCCTTTTATTTATCTTACTATTAAGAATCTTACTGCACCCCCTAAACAAGAGGTAAAAGCAGACTTAGTAGAGATTCTTCAGGAAGATAAAATTATTGAGCAACCAAAAGACGAACCACCTCCACCACCTCCACCACCAAAAGAGGAAGAGAAGGTTGAAGTGATTCAGAACGTAGTTCCGGAGCCGGTAAAAGCTCCAAAAATTGAAACGCCACCGCCGCCAATTTCTAAGCAATTAGAAACTACGACTGGTTTGCAGAATCAAGAAGGGGTGAAAGCTCCGGCATATGCACCGCCGCCACCACCACCTTCAACAGGAACTAAGGCTACGACAGCAGAAGTTAAGCCAAGCAACAACCCTAATGAAATCTACAAAGATGTAGACCAATCTGCAGATTATCCTGGAGGTATGGGAGCACTAAGAAAATTCTTAGGTGAAAACTTTGATACTTCTTTAATGGAAGGAGGAGAAGGACAGCTTAGAGCAAAACTGAAATTCGTTGTAGAAAGAGACGGAAGTGTTTCCGGAGTTGTAATTGAAGAGAAATCTCCAAATGCTGATTTTAATAACGAAGCAATACGTGTAGTTAAGAAATTGAAAAAATGGACTCCTGCGAAAAGAAACGGGGAGAGCGTTAGATCTTACTATAGCGTTCCGTTTACAATGAACTTTGAATAAAATAATATTCAAACATATTAAATAAAAAGAGAGGCACATGCTTCTCTTTTTATTTTTTTTGGTATTTTTGTTTTATGATGTTCAAATGGTTATCCTTAGTTGCAGGATTTTTTTATATTGTTTTAGGAATTGTAGTTATCGTCTATAAATTCTTCTTTACAATTGTGGAGCCTGCCGTTGCCTATCCTTTAGGTGCGCTTATTATTCTTTATGGTTTATTTAGAATATACAGAGCGTTTTTAAAAATTAAAAATTCCAATGATGATGAAGAATAGTATTAAATATATACTAGTTTCTGTCTTCAGTATTATTTCTCTAAGCTGTAAAAAAGTAGATGCTTCCGTTTCTTATAACAAAGGTGATCTTACCATTCTTACCGATGAGTCATTTAAAAGCGTTACTGAAGCACTTGCAGACGGCTACATGGCCAGCTATCCTGAAACACACATTAAAGTTAGTACCAAAAAAGAAGACCTGGGCTTTGTAGACCTGGTTGATGGTAAAGCTAAAATAATAGTGCTGTCCAGAGATCTTTCTGCCAAAGAGATTAAGGCATACGAAGAAAAAGTAGATTTAAAATTTATCCCTGCAAGATTTGCAGCGGATGCTGTGGTTTTTGTGGTTCCTAAAGAATCATCTAAAACAAGTATTTCAATGGATGAAATTACCAGTGGTCTTCAATCCGATGCGAAAGACTTTATTTTTGATGGAACCAATTCCAGTAACTTAAATTTTGTAGCCCAAAAACTTGGGAAACAACCTAAAGACTTAAAGTTCTCTGTAATTTCAGGAAATGAAAATATTATCGAGCAATTAAATAAGTATCCTAATAAAATTGGAGTAGTGGGATTGAATACTTTCAGCCGTCCTTATGATAAAACAGCAGAGAAACTGAGAGAGATGGTTAAAATCCTTCCCGTTGAAAAAAATGGGAAACTCTATAAAGCTGATGTAACCGAATTACGCGGAATGAAATATCCTTTTACAAGAGTACTTTATTTCTTAACGAATGAAGGTGGATTTAATATAGCTAATGGTTTTATTAGATACTCTTGCACACAATTAGGCCAGTTGATCGTTGAAAAGGAAGGATTGCAGCCTTACAATTTGTACAAAAGAGAAGTGCAAATGCGTTAAAGAAATATAAATTAACATTATACCCGATATAATTACACTATTTTGGTCTAAAAATTGTGTACCCTATAACTCAATTTAGAAAATATAAAATGAAAGATATAATGAATATGAATGTAAAGAAGATTGCTTTTGGAGCAGCTGTGGTATTTTTTGCCAATTTTGCAAGTGCACAAACACTGCAGGATGGTATAAACAGTGTGGATAGTGATAAGTATGCACAGGCTAAAACTAATTTTACTGACATGATTGCGAAAGCACCTACTGCAGAAAATTATTTTTATTTAGGTAATACTTTCCTAAGACAAGGTGATCCGGATTACGCTAAAGCAACAGAAAGTTTCAATAAAGGACTTGCTGCAGACAGCAAAAGCTACCTTAACAAAATTGGTCTGGCAACAGTAAAATTAGGAAAAGGAGATAAAAGTGCTGTCGCTGAAATTCAGAAAATTGTAACTGACTCTAAAGAAAAAGACGCTGAAGTATTGTTCAGAGCTGCAGAAGCTTTGACTTTATTTGAAAAGAATAACTCTCCGGACCTGGCTATTCAATTCCTGAATAAAGCAATTGAAAGAGCTCAGAAAAAAGAAGTTCCGGCTAACTATTACTATACGCTAGGTGATGCCTACAGATTGAAGAAAAATCCGGGAGATGCAATGTCTGCTTATGACAAAGCTTTACCGCTTGCTAAAAACAAAGCATCCGTATACACAAGAATGGGTACGCTTTGGATGGCAGCTCAATTATGGCAAAAAGCAAAAGAAAGCATCGATAAAGCTATTGCGGTAGATCCTACCTATGCTCCTGCTTATAAAGCATTAGCTTCATATGATATTAGATACCAGGAGAATGCAAAAGCAACTCAGGATTTGATTAATTATACAAAATATGCTGATGAAGATCCGTATACTTTATTAGAAATCTCAAAACTGTATTTCACTAATGAAGATTATACAAATTCTAAAGCAGTATTAGATAAGATTTTTGATAAGATCAATGATCCTATTAAATTCAAATTAAGAGCATACCAATTGTATGCAGATGGAAAATATGCTGATGCCAAGCAAAATATGGATACTTTCGTTTCTCAGGCAGAGCAGTCAAGAGTACAGCCTTCTGACCAGGGATTACAAGGACTTATTGCTGCAGGATTAGCAAAAACAGAAACAGATGCTGCTAAAAAATCTGCTTTAAATACTGAAGCACAACAAAAAGTGGCAATTGCAAAAGCAGCAAAAGATGAGACGATGAAGTGGGATATGGAATTAGCTAAAATCTCTGGTGGAGGCGGAGCTTCTCAGTCTGATGCAGATTCAGGTCCTACCAACGCTACTATTGATGCATTAAAAAAACAGGCAGCTGCAGACCCTAAAAATACAGATGTATTATATAAGTTGGCAACGGCTTACCAAGATGCAAAAAACTGGAATGGAGCGATCCTTACATGGCAGAAAGTAATTACTCTTCTTCCAGATTGGGCACCGGCTTATTACAGTCAGGGATATTCTTATCAGCAAGCGGGAAATAATGAAGCAGCAAAATTATCATATGAAAAATTCATTGCTACAGTAAAACCTGCTGATCAGGAAGCTAACAAACAGATTTTATCATATGCTTACTTCGCAGTAGCTTATATCAGTAAAACTTCTGATGTAGCTAAAGCTAAAGATTATGTTGCAAAATCTCTTCAGTTAGATCCTACTTACCAGGATGCTGTAAAATTAAATGCAGAACTCAACAAATAATTTAATTTATAAATTATAATATAACTTCCCATTCGTAATGTTTGGGAAGTTTTTGTTTAAATCTTATCTTTGAAAATATGAAACGCCTAGGGTTTAAAATTAGAAAATATGAGAAAATTATTGGGTGTTCCATCGGACAAATTAAAAAATAAAAAGAACAGATGAAAACAGATATACTTGCCTTTGGCGCCCATCCTGACGATGTAGAATTAGGATGTGGAGGCACAATTGCTAAATTAATTTCAGAAGGGAAAACATGTGTTATTGTTGATCTCACAAAAGGAGAGCTTGGTACCAGAGGTACCGATGAAATAAGAATGGCTGAAGCAATGGAATCTTCAAAGATTTTAGGCGTGGCAGCCAGAGAAAATCTTGGCATGAAAGATGGCTTTCTGGTGAATTCTGAAGAATACCAGATGGAGATCGTAAAAATGATCCGCAAATACCGCCCGGAAATCGTCTTGGCTAATGCGATTGATGATAGACATCCGGATCATGCAAAAGGAGCCAAATTAGTATCGGATGCGTGCTTTTTAGCCGGTCTGAGAAAAATTGAAACCTTACATGAAGGAGAAAATCAGGATGTATGGAGACCAAAGCATATTTTTCATTATATCCAGTGGAAAGATATCAAGCCAGAATTCGTTATTGACATTTCAGAACATCTTAATAAGAAGATCGAAGCATGCATGGCGTTCAAAACACAGTTTTATGATCCAACTTCTAAGGAACCGGTAACCCCAATCGCAACGAAAGACTTTTATGAAAGCTTAACCTACCGCGCACAAGATCTTGGCCGATTATCGGGAGTGGCTTATGCTGAGGGATTTACGTCTGAGAAGCTCATTGCAATGAAAAATTTTGAAGGAATTGTTTGGTAATTAAAAAATCTTCCCTATATTTGCAACCACAAAACGGTGATTGTAGCTCAGTTGGTTAGAGCGTCGGATTGTGGTTCCGAAGGTCGGGGGTTCGAGACCCCTCATTCACCCAAGAAAAGTACACTTTTTATAAGTGTACTTTTTTATTTTATCCTATTCTGAGACTCTATTTTTAGGAAAATAAAAGTGATAATTTTAAAATTATACTGCAGAATTTAGTTTCTGATGACGAAGTTGGGAACTACAAGATACAATTCTGTTCATTTTATAGCGTTTGAAGCAATTGAATGATTTGCCTTATTTTCTTTTGAAGCTGTTTCCCGCTTTCCACTGCAATTTTTTTTTTCAAAAAAGGATTTCCGCTACAATCGGGGCTATGCAGCCTTTAAATTTGGCACCAAAAATAAATAGACTACAATCATTATACAGTTTATTATACACTATATAATTGTACAGAATATAAGGCATTAAAAAAGCATCTTTTTTCAGATGCTTGTGTTTTTAGATACTTTTTTTATTATACTTCGTCATCAGAATCTATAGTGTAAGATTTGCTTTTGAAGTCTTTATCATGTTTCTCTGATATAACATCCTCACCCTTTTCGTTAATGATGAAATCTGTGGATTCATTAAACATCTCCTGAAAACTTTTAAAATCTTCCTTGTAAAGGTAAATTTTATGTTTCTCGAATGTAGCTTCTCCATTATCTCCGAAATTCTTTTTACTTTCAGTAATCGTAAGATAATAATCTCCTGCTTTCGTCTCGCGCACATCAAAGAAATAAGTTCTTCTTCCTGCTTTTAACACCTTCGTGAAAATTTCATTTTCATGGCGTTCCTTGTATTCACTCATTGTTAGATATTTTTTAATCTTGTTGAGAACAAATATAAAAGTTTTCTTTTAATCACAAAATTTTTTTTATGATTTATTTAACAATTCAGAATGAAACGGCTAAGCGGTTACAGAATTGGCAATTTCAGTAAGGTTAATTATTTTATCTGCTTTTTGAGCGCTAGACTCTCTGTGTGTGATGATTATGGAAGTCGCGTTATGGATTTTTGCCTCGATATTTTCCAGGATATTCTGTTCCGTTTCTGTGTCTAATGCCGAAAGGGAATCATCAAAAATGATAATATTAGGGTCTTTAATTAAAGCTCTTGCAATACAGATTCTCTGTTTCTGGCCACCGGAAAGCATAACGCCGCGTTCACCGACCAGTGTTTTATACTCGTCCTTAAACTCTATGATGTTTTTGTGAACATCTGCAATCTTAGAATATTCTACTACTTTTTCATGAGAAGGATGGTCAATCGCGAAACCAATATTGTTTTCAATAGAATCAGAAAACAGATAACTTTCCTGTGGGATATATCCGATAAAACTTCTGTAATTATTCAGATTATGATCCTTCAGGTTTTTACCGTCGATTAAGATTTCACCTTCTGTTGGATCAATAAGACGGCAAAGTAACAAGGCGATAGTTGATTTTCCGCTTCCTGTTTTACCCATAATCGCAAGAGACTGGCCTGCATCAATCGTAAAGCTTAGATTTTCCAATGCTTTGATTCCTGTATTAGGATATACATATGAAACATTTCTGAACTCAATATTACCCTTAATAGGCGATCTATCTGAACTTGTATTGACAATTTCAGATTTCTTATCCATAAATTCATTAATTCTCTGCATCGAAGCTTCAGCTCTCTGATTCACCGAAGTTACCCAGCCTACCATAGAAAATGGCCAAATAAGGATATTGATGTACATGAAAAAATCAGCAATTTTACCCACACTCAGCTGTCCGGCGATATATTTTTGTCCGCCAATTAAAATAACGGCAACATTCAGTAATCCGATAACGAATAAAATAATGGTGAAGAAATAGGCTTCCGTTTTAGCCAGGTCCAGTGCCTTATTTTGATAATCAGTAACTTTTATTCCGTAGTTTTTTTGGATATATTTTTCTTTGGCGAAAAATTTTACCACCCGGATTCCCGAAAAACTATCCTGAACAAAAGTGGAAATAGCAGACTGACTTTTCTGCATGATCTTAGACTTCTTATTAATGATCGAGCTTACCTTGAATATGATATATGATAAAATAGGAAGGGGAAGCAATGTCCATAACGTCATGGAGGCATCTGTCTTCACCATATAGATACTGGTAATGACTAATAATATCACCAGATTCACCACATACATAACACCTGGGCCTAAATACATTCTTACTGCCACTACATCCTCACTTAACCTGTTCATTAAGTCTCCAATGGTCGTTTGCTTATAATCCGTAAGAGATAAATCCTGATAATGCCTGTAGATTTTATTTTTCAGTTCATATTCAATTCTTCTTGAGGCAACAATAATGGTCTGTCTCATCATGAATGTGAAAAATCCTGTTAAAAGTGAACAGCCGACAATAATTGCAACATAAATCAATACCTGCCTGTTAAAGCCTAAATTTCCGCTTTTAGTAAGCTCATCTACGGACTTTCCTACAAACTGGACCTTATATATATTGAAGAAATTACTGGCAATAATAAATAGCAGTCCCCAAAACAATAAGAGTTTATGTTTCCAAAAATAGGGGTTTAGAGTTTTTAGCGCTTTCATAAAGTTTTGCAAAATTACAAAAATAGAAGCAGACTAGGAATTTCATAAATTTTAAATTTCGTATCTTTGCCCCCAATAAAAAGCTCTTTGAATGTTAGGAAGAAGACAAATCCGTGAAAAAGTGGTAGAAAGCGTGTATTCATACTACCAAAATCCTATAAAGTTTGATGTTTTAGAGAAAAATATGTTCTCTGGAATAGAAAAAATCTATTATCTGTATATCTATCAGCTCAACTTTTTAGTTGCTCTTAAGGATCTTGCAGAACATCAGATCGAAATTGGTAAAAACAAATACATCAAAACTGATGCGAATGTAAATCCTAATCAAAAGTTCATCAACAATCAGGTACTGATCAAGATAGAAGAGAATCCCGAGAGATTGTATTTTACAGGCCAGCACAAACAGTTGAAATGGGATCTTCATGATGATCTATTGGTAAAAACATTCCAAAGAATCACTGCAGGAAAGCGTTATCAGGACTTTATGAAGGAAGAAGGATATTCTTTTGAAGAAGACCAGAAATTCATCGGAAAGCTGTTCTTGAGATACATTGCTGAAAATGAGGATTTTCATGATTATCTGGGAGATAAAGAGCTGACCTGGTATGATGATATTCACATTTCAAATTCAATGGTTCAGAAGACAATTGGCTTCCTGAGAGAAGATGAGGAAAGCAGAACTTTGATTAAAATGATTAAAGATGAAGATGATAATGACTTTGCCGGAAAGCTTTTAAGAACTACCTTAAACAACTGGGAAAGTAATGAAAAGAAACTAGCTGAAAGATTGGAAAACTGGGACTTGGAAAGAGTTGCTTTAATGGATAAGGTGATTTTAACTACTGCTCTTACTGAACTTGATCATTTTGCTTTAACCCCTTCAAGAGTAATTATTAATGAATATATAGAAATTGCTAAAGTATTTGCAACGGACCGTTCAAATATTTTTATCAATGGAATTTTAGATAAATATTGTAAAGATCAAAATAGAATTTAACATGAAAAAGACGTTATCAATTATCGCTTTGTCTATTATAGGCTTTGGTTTAGTTTCTTGCAAAAAAGAAAATAAAGAAGTTCAGGCTGCTGATGCCGTACCTGCAGATTCTACTGCTGCAGCTACAATGCCTGCAACTACTGATTCTGCTGCAGTTCCGGGAACGACTGCTGTGGCAGCTCCTGTGAAGTCTGACCAGCCTTCTACATCGATCGCTTTATCAGAAAGCAACTTCGATTTTGGAAAAGTAAAAAAAGGAGATAAAGTACAACACATATATGAAATTACCAATACGGGAACTAATCCTTTAGTAATTTCTGAAGTAAAACCAGGATGCGGATGTACTGTGCCTGATTTTACAAAAGAGCCAATTTTACCAGGTAAAAAAGGGAAAATTACTCTTCATTTTGATTCTTCAAACTTTGACGGAAACGTTCAGAAATATGCAGATGTATTTGCCAATGTTGACAAGTCTCCGATCAAATTAACGTTCTCAGCGAACATCCAACCTTAATTCAACCAATATGTTAACAATATTTTTACAGGCAGCGCCAGGAGGTTCATCCTCTCCAATGATGCTTATCATGATGGGTGTGATGTTTGTGGGGTTTTATTTCTTGATGATAAGACCACAGATGAAAAAGCAGAAGCAGGAGAAAACTTTTCAGGAAACCCTGAAAGTGGGAAGCAGAGTAGTGCTTACTTCCGGTCTTCACGGAAGAATTGCTCAAATCCAGGATGACGGTTTTGTCATTGAAACATTATCCGGAAAGCTTAAATTCGAAAAAGCAGCGGTTTCAAGAGAATTTACTGATGCCCGTTTTGGAGAAAAAGCAGCTAAAACAGCTGAAAAAACTGCAGACAAAAAAGAAATCGAAACTGAAAAGAAATAATTTTTAGTTTGAAAATATCTAATTCGGCGCGGTGAACAAAGTTCACCGCGCCGAATCTTTTTATAGAACTATCTTCATGTAGATCATCTAACTTAATAATCTTAACAGCTTACATGAATCTTAATGGTTAGTTTTTAATGCTGATAGATTTCACCTTTGTCGAAATGACAAAGTTTGGATTTTTAGTTAAAACATTTGTGAAATTAGTGTTTAATAAAAAAATTATCTTTGCGCTATGAATCAAAACACAAGTAAAACCGTTCTCATTCTAGGTGCCAATTCAGATGTGGCCAAACAATGTATCATTCAATATCTGGCAAAAGGTTTTTCTGTGATTGCAGCTTCACGGGATACGACCTCACTTGAGAAGTTAGTTACAGATCATCGATTGGATTCTTCAAAAATTAACATTCGGTATTTTGATGCAGTGGATTTTGATTCTCATCAGAAATTTTATGATGAACTTCCTGTACAACCTCATATTGCAGTATATGCGGCTGGTTTTCTTGTGGACAATGAAAAAGCATTGAGAGATTTCAAAGGGACGCAGCAGATGATGCAGGTCAATTATATGGGTGCTGTTTCTATTCTGAATATTATCGCAATGGATGAGAACAATACCAATCTGGAGAGGATTATTGGATTGTCTTCTCTTTCCGGAGTGAGAGGAAGAAAAAGTAATTTTGTGTACGGAAGTACCAAAGCAGCATTTACTCAATACCTGGCAGGATTGAGACAGGAATTGGCTTTAAGAAACATCACAGTTAATACTTTGGTGATCGGTTATATCCGAACCAAAATTAATGAAGGTTTAGCGCTGAATGAATCTTTAATCATGGAGCCGGATTATGTTGCCAGACATATCGTCAATGCCGGAAATTCGTTCACTATCGTCCCGAATTTTAAATGGAAGATTATTTATATCATTCTGAAAGTATTGCCGGAGAGCTTGGTGGCGAAATTGCCGTAATTATTTCCGGTGTTTAGAATGTTTGTGAAGATATTCTATGATAGTTTCAAATTCAAATACACTCATTTCAGATTTATGGATGATGTAATTTAACCTGTTTACAGGAGTAATTAAAATATAGTCTCCTGATATTAAATATGAAGTATTTTCCCAAACTGTATTGATCGTGGTAAAAGGATTTTTAAATTCAATGCTTTGATCATTCAAAATAATAAAATGGGGTTCACTTTTAATCTTGAATTTTTCTATCAATGTGTCAATCTCTTTTTTAAAATTCTTTTTGGATGCAAAATATTGATTAATCAAAATAAGAGAATATGCTGCGAGACAAATACCACCATATTTAAAAAAGTAATATAAAAAATTAGTGTCAAAATTTTCTATTGGATAAAATCCAAGGAATAAAAATACAGCAGCACATGCCGTAATTTTCATCCAGCTTTTAAAAATTTTACCCCAAACATAATTAAAGTGGAACTTTTGATTCTCTCTTTCTTTGTTTTCATTAAAGATAAACTCTATAATAATATCTTGATTCACTGTTATTAATAATTGCTGACAAAAGTATATAAATTACTTCGGATTCTGCAATAGCTCCAATGCTTTCATCATATCAATTCCCTTACCCAGAACAGGTTTAAACAAGTCTCCTTTTTCCTTAATTCTTTCAAGTGCATTATGAATCGTAAAATCTGTCGGCCGTAAACCGGGTTTTAGCTCCTCCCATTCCAGAGGCATAGAGACAGAAGCTCCTTCTTTGGGTCTTATGCTGTATACACTTGCTAATGTTTGTCCAGAACGGTTTTGAAGATAATCCAGATAGATTTTCTTGTCATCCCTTTTCTGCAGGCTTCTTTCCAGTGTAGTAGTTTTCGGGAGTTTTTCATTCACCTGTTTCATCAGAATATGAGCAAAATCTTTTACCTGGTCAAAATCATATTTTCCACCCATCGGAATATAAATATGAATTCCTGTACTTCCTGAAGTTTTGCAGTAGCCTTTTACTTTAACAGACTCTAGGACTTCATTTACCTGAAGAGCCGTTTCGATCACCTCATCAAAGGTGTTTTTCTTGGACGGATCGAGATCCAGTACCAGATAATCTGGATGTTCAAGATCCGGCAGCGAACTGTTCCAAGGATTCAGATCAATGCAGCCCAGATTATTGAGGTAAGCCAATGTTGCCTTATCGTTACAAATAATATAATCAATGTATTTATCAGTAGATTCAGAAAATACTTTTGTGGTTTTTATCCAGTCAGGTGTATTTTCACCTGCGTCTTTCTGATAAAAGCCGGATTCTTCAATCCCATTGGGAAAACGATTTAAAGATAACGGCCTATTTTTCAGATAAGGAAGAATATATGCTGCAACAGACTGATAATATTCTATTACATCTCCTTTTGTGATTCCGTCTTTAGGAAAATAAATCTTATCCTGATTCGTGAGTTTTACGGCTTGTTTATTCAATGTAATTTCCTTTTCTTTTTCAGCGTTTTTTGTTGGTGTTTTAGCTTTCATTTTTTTAGGTTTTTCATTAATATCTTCAGGGTTTTTATCTTCACGGATTGCGACAAAAACAGGATGCCGGAAAATACCGTCTTTTGTAATTTCAGAATATTTAATCTCACAAACCAGTTCCGGTTTTACCCAGGTTACCGGCATATTGGTTTTGGGAATCGTTTCAAACGGAGCGTCTTTCACCACTATTTTTTTCAGTCTCTCATGAAGCACATTCAGGGATTCTTTATTAAACCCTGTTCCTGTGTGTCCCCCATAAATCAATTTCCCATCAATATACTTTCCTAAGATCAGGGCTCCAAAACCCTCTCTTGAACCTCTGGGTTCCGTAAAGCCACAAATAATGGCTTCTTCCGTATTCGTAAATTTTATTTTAAGCCAGTCCGTGCTTCTGTGATTTTCCAGATACAAACTGTCTGCTTTTTTAGCAATCATACCTTCCAGTTCCATTTTTTTCATTTGATTAAAGAAATCGATGCCTTTTTCCGGAATATGATCGCAGTATTTAATAGAATCTGTTTCTATCAATGCTTCTTTTAACAGTTCTTTTCGCTGTAAAAGCGGTAATTCCTCTGTGGAATGTCCATTCAGCCAAAGCAGATCAAAAACCTGATACACTAAGGCTAAATTAGGATTGTCACCAATTTGCTGTAACAGCTGGAAATTCGGTTTTCCGTTTTCGTCGTAGGCAACAATTTCACCATCCAGAATCATTTTGTGTTTCTGTACACTGAAATCCTGAGAAACTTTTTCAAATTTTGACAGAAAAGAAATCCCGTTTCGTGAATAGAAGAGCGGAACTTTATGGCTGAGGTCGGCGACTGCTCTGTAGCCATCCCATTTTATTTCAAAAATCCACTCTTCATCATCAAACGCTTTTTCAGAAAGCTTTGCGAGCATAGGTTTGATGAAACTCTTTAATTTTTTTTCGTCAACTAAAGAATTAAATCTTTGAAATGTAGGTTTTGTTTCTGATGTTATGACTTTTTTTTGCTGCTTTTTAGGCTTTTTTTTTCCTCTAAAAATTTCGTCACTAATGATTTTGGAGATATATTTTCCTCGGCGTCATATTTTTCTTCCGCAAAATCATCTTTATGTTTAATTAAAAGCCATGCATTATTTTCAGCATTTTTCATTTTCACCAATGCAAATTCGCCCTTTAGTTTTTTACCGTGCAAAATAAATTTCAGGGAACCTGCTTTTAATTCTTTCAACAATTCTTTTTCATCCGAAAGCTGCGAGCTTTCATCTAAAGGTTCATAGGTTCCGCTGTCCCAGACTTCTACTTGGCCTGCTCCATAATTACCCTCAGGAATATTTCCCTCAAAATCTTTATAATCATACGGATGATCTTCTACCATCATGGCTAGACGTTTGTCTTTAGGATCCAGTGACGGACCTTTGGGAACTGCCCAGCTTTTCAGTACTCCTTCCATTTCCAGCCGGAAATCATAATGAAGGCGGCTCGCAGCATGCCGCTGAATGACAAAAATAAGTTTGTCTTTACTTTTTTTTGCTTTTCCTTTGGGTTCGGAGGTTTCGTCGAACTTACGTTTTTCGTTATAATCCTTGAGTGCCATTATGATGCATTTTTAGATTTTGAATTTTGTAAACTGGCTTTTAATTGAGCCATCAGATCAATCACTTTACCTTCTTTTACAGGTTCAGCCTTTTTCGTTTTCACATTTTTGCCTTTAGCTTTCTGTTTGATGATCTTTAGCAGTGCTTCAGAATAGGTATCTTTATACACAGACGGGTCGAATGTTTCCGACAGCTGGCTGATAAGGCTTTTCGCCATTTTGAGCTCGGCGGGTTTTGGAGCCTTTTTAGCGGGAATTTTAAGTTCTTTGTAATCTCTGATCTCCTGATCGAATCTTAATCGATTTAAGACGAGTATCTCATCGTTATACGGGCGGATCATCCCTATAGCTTCACTTTCCCGGAGCACAAAAGTTCCTATTCCGGCCATTTTTGTCTCCTGAAGAGCTTTTATCAAAAGTCTGTAGGCATTTTCACCGTTTTTCTGAGGCTCAAGAAAGTAGGGCATTTCAAAATACACACTGTCTACTTCTGATTCTTTTACAAAATGCTCAATAGAAAGGATTTTAGTTTTTTCAGGGAGAGCTTTGTCATAATCCTCATCCTCCAGAACGACGTATTTATCCTCCATAAGGTAAGCTTTGACAATGTTTTCCCATTTTACTTCTTTGCCTGTTTTTTCGTTGACTCTTTTGAATTTAATATTAGAAAAATCTGATTTATCAAGCATATCCAGATCCAGTTTGCTGGTTTCTGTGGCTGAATAAATTTTAACCGGAATATTTACTAAACCAAATCCAATGGCACCGTTCCAAATTGCTTTCATAGTCTCACGTTTGTAAGAATCAAGCAATTAATGTACCATTAGACGGGCTTTTTATTTGGTGTTTAACGATTTTTTGTCAATTGACAATTGCTTTTAAAGACTATTTCAATACCTTTAAAATTCCAATACACAGCAATATGGAAGAACTGTTCTCGTACATCAAAAAGTTTGGAATCCTGAATGAAGAAGAGGAATTATTGATTGCAAAAGGCATTCAGGAAGTGAGTATTCAGAAAGGAGAAATCTTTGTGGAAGCGGGAAAGATCAGCCAAACCATAGCTTTTGTAAAAGAAGGGGTATTCCGGTCACTGTATTACAATAAACAAGGCGATGACTTTACCCGTTATTTTATTTATGAAGGCCGGTTCATTGGAGATTTTCATGGTTTTGCCGATCAGATTCCTTCCAACGAATATATTGAAGCAATAACAGACGCTACTGTATTAACTCTTGATTTTGATTTTTTTAAAATAGTAGAAAAAGAAATTGCGATATGGCCGGTTTTAATTGCAAGGCTGCATGCATTTGTTGCTGAAAACAAGCTGAAAGTAGTAAGTACCATGCTCAACCTCGATGCAAAATCAAGGTATCTTCATTTCTTAAATCACTATCCCGGACTGGCTAACCGTGTTCCCCAGGCGATGCTTGCTTCTTATCTGGGAATTACACCATCCTCCTTCAGCCGGATCAGGAAAAATGTACTGTAAGTTCCTTTCTTGTCAAATGACAATTGCCGCGTAATACCCATGCAATAGCTTTGTCCCATAAAAAGTAACATATGGATATTGTATTAGGATTGCAGTGGGGAGATGAAGGGAAAGGTAAATTTATCGATCTTATCAGTGAGGGATATGACATTACAGCCCGTTTTAATGGTGGAGCGAATGCGGGACACAGCATAGAGCGTAACGGAAAAAGAATCACGTTGAAATCGCTTCCTTCGGGAATTTTTATGAAAGGAGTTCAAAATGTCATCGGAACAGGAACGGTACTGGATCCGGTAAGCTTTAGAAAGGAGATTTTGAACTTACAGGAATTTGACAGCACTGTACAACCGGAAAAAAATCTGATTATTTCAAGGAAAGCACATCTTGTTCTTCCTACTTATAAGCTTTTGGATATCTTCATGGAAGAGAATCCGGAATATACAACGATAGGAACTACCCGAAACGGGATTGCACAGGCATATTCAAATAAGATTTTAAGACAGAATCTAAGAGTGGGCGATATAGAATCTGTGAATTTTAAAAGCAGGGTGGAGCATATCCTGAAAAGAGATTACCGATTGCTTGCCGGCGGAGATATGATTCTTCCTTCTTTAGAGGAAATCAGCAGTGAGTTTTTTGAAGCTATTGATTTTGTAAAGAAATTCATCCGTACGGAAACAGAACTGTTTTTGAATACCGCTTTGGCTGAGGGGAAGAAGGTTTTGTCAGAAGGATCTCAGGCTGCGATGCTGGATATAGATCACGGGACTTATCCCTATGTAACCTCTTCTTCCACCACTGCTGCAGGGGCTTGCAGCGGGCTGGGTGTATCACCTAAAAAGATCGGTGAGATATTTGGAATTGCCAAAGCTTATTGTACAAGAGTAGGGAACGGAATATTTCCGACAGAGATGTTTGATGAGCTGGGAGAAGAAATTAGGACTAAAGGAAATGAATTTGGTTCTAATACCGGACGCCCGAGAAGAATAGGCTGGCTGGATCTTCCGGCTTTACGATATGCAATTATGATCAATGGGGTTACTCAAGTCATACTGACCAAAGCAGATATTTTAAGTGGAATGAAATCCATAGCAGTCTGTACTCATTACGAACTGGTAGATGGAAAAGTGGAGACCGTTTCCGGATCACTTCCTGAAAATGCCCGTCCTGTATTGAAATGGATGGAAAGCTGGGATGCAGATATTTCGAATCTTAAAGAAGTGTCTTTGCTGCCTGAAGAATTAAAGAATTTTCTTGCATTTTTGGAAGAAGAATTGGGAATTCCTGTCGGGTATCTTTCAACGGGACCGGGAAGGGAGCAAATGATAAGAATTAAATAACTGAAGTTGGTTGTAAAAAAAGCGGAGAAAAAATCTCCGCTTCTAATTTATGCTTTTACATTTAATTTCAATTCCAATTCATCGAGCTGTTCATCAGCAATCGCAGCCGGTGCGTCGATCATGACATCACGTCCTGAATTATTTTTAGGGAATGCAATATAATCTCTGATCACTTCGTTTCCGTCAAGGATAGCTACCAAACGGTCAAATCCGAAAGCCAGACCACCGTGAGGAGGTGCTCCATATTTAAAGGCATTCATCAGGAATCCAAACTGAGCTTCTGCTTCTTCTTTGGTAAATCCTAGCAAATCAAACATTCTTGACTGTAAGTCTTTATCGAAAATTCTGATCGATCCACCGCCGATCTCATTTCCGTTTAACACCATATCGTAAGCATTTGCTCTTGCTTTTCCAGGATCTGTTTCCAGCAAATGGATATCTTCCGGCTTTGGAGACGTGAAAGGGTGGTGCATGGCATGGTAACGTCCGCTTTCTTCATCAAATTCCAATAGCGGAAAGTCTACTACCCAAAGTGGTGCAAATACATTTCCTTTTCTTAATCCCAAACGGTTTCCAAGTTCCATTCTTAAAGCAGAAAGCTGTGCTCTTACTTTATTTTCGTTTCCGGATAAGATCAGCATTAAGTCGCCTTCTTTCGCTCCGAATTTTTCGATGATCTTCGCCAGATCTTCTTCGTTGTAGAATTTGTTGACGGATGAAGTCTTCACTCCGTCATTCTGGAACTTAGCCCAAACCATTCCTGAAGCACCAATTTGTGGACGTTTTACCCAATCCACCAATTCGTCAATCTGCTTTCTGGTATAGTCTGCACATCCTTCTACATTAATTCCTACGACCAGTTCGGCGTCATCAAATATTTTAAAATCTTTTCCTTTTACTAATTCGTTTAATTCTACGAACTCCATTCCGAAACGGATATCCGGTTTGTCGTTTCCGTATTTCTGCATCGCTTCTGCGAATGTCATTCTTGGGAAAGTTCCGAATTCCTGACCTGTAATATCTTTGATCAGGGTTTTGGTCATTCCTTCAAAAACATTCATCACATCTTCCTGCTCTACAAATGCCATTTCACAGTCAATCTGTGTGAATTCCGGCTGTCTGTCGGCTCTCAGATCTTCATCACGGAAACATTTTACAATCTGGAAATATTTATCCATTCCACCTACCATCAACAGTTGTTTGAAGGTTTGAGGAGATTGTGGCAATGCGTAGAATTGTCCGGGGTTCATTCTGCTCGGTACAACAAAGTCTCTCGCCCCTTCCGGAGTAGATTTGATTAAAACCGGAGTTTCCACTTCGATAAATCCTTCCTCAGAAAGATAATTTCTTACTTTCTGCGCCATTTTGTGACGGAAGATCAGTTTATCTCTTACCGGAGCTCTTCTGATATCCAGATAACGGTATTTCATTCTTACTTCTTCTCCACCATCCGTTTCATCTTCAATGGTGAAAGGCGGCAGTTGAGATTCATTAAGAACCGTTAATTTTTCAACTAAAATTTCAATTTCCCCTGTTGGAATATTAGGGTTTTTGCTTACTCTTTCAATGACTTTTCCACTTACCTGAATAACGAATTCACGGCCAAGTTTTTTAGCTTCTTCCATTAACTGGGCAGAAGAACGGTCCTGATCAAAAACCAATTGGGTAATTCCGTAACGATCCCGAAGATCTATCCAAATCATAAATCCTTTATCACGGATCGTTTGTACCCATCCTGATAGTGTAACTTCTTCATTAAGATTTTTTAGAGATAATTCTCCGTTTGTGTGTGATCGAAACATTTGTTTTAGATGTTAGATATTAGACTTTAGATATTGAGAACATAAAGGTCCCAATTTTAGACTGCAAAGATAAGATTTTTTGCAGGTTGTATAAACAAAAAAAGACTTCCTTTCGGAAGTCTTCAATATTATGTAGAGCTTTTAGTTTTTAACGGCTCCTTTTTCAAGTAATAATTTTACTGTTTCCTTTCTTTCTCCCAACTCGGCTAAATCAAGCGGAGTTTTTTCAGTACACGGCTTATTGATATCCGCTTTGTTATCCAGAAGATATTTAACAATCTCATTTTTACCATACATAGCACTGAATCCTAACGGACTGTATGTATTTGTTTTCACAACAAAACACTTGTTGTAATCTGCTTTCGCAAACTGCTTTTTGAATACATCAATATTGTCTGTGTAAATAGCCTTCATCTGTGGAGCAGTCAATTCCTGTGCAGATAGCCTATTGGCAGCCAGTGAAATTCCAAGTACAAAGAATGTAGAGATTATTTTTTTCATGAACTTCATTTTTAATAATATACAAATCTAAATTAAATTTTGATAATGTTAATAATTAATTTCTATGAAATATTCATGTTTTTTTTAGTTTTCCTTATTTAGAGATATTTGGGCTTATTATCTTAAAGGGCTATAATAATTTTAAACTACCGGGCATAATCCATATCATTTTGCTTTTAAATGAATACAGTTTGCAGTAAAGTATAACGATTATGAAAATTTTAACAGTCTGTAATTTTGAGTTTTAGAGACTTATTTTTTACATTAGTACTATCAATAAAATATTTCATTATGGGAAAAGGAGACAAAAAATCAAAAAGAGGAAAAATCAATTCAGGAAGTTATGGTAAGAGAAGACTTAGAAAAAAAGGTAAAACTGTTGCTGCTTCTGAGAAAGTAAAGAGTTGATAAATAAAAATGGCGAAGAGTACTCTTCGCCATTTTTGTGGTATTGTATTAAGATTCAATTATTTTCCTCCAAAAAGACCGCCAAGGATACTTCCTAATCCTCCGCCGCCTTGCTGCTGTTGTTGTCCACCGCCTAGGACACTTCCTAAGATGTCATTCAAAGGATTTCCTGATGATGAAGCCTGTCCGTTTCCAAGAACACTTCCAAGAATGTCATTCAATGGGTTTGACTGCTGAGCCTGAGCCTGGTTTGAAGCATTTCCAAGAATTCCATCAAGTAAACCTCCTAATCCTCCGGCACCAACATTATTTTGTTGCTTTTGCTGCCCTATATATCCCATAATAACAGGAGCAAGCATGGCAAGAACAGGTCCTATTTTATCAATAGATATTCCTGTGTTCTGAGACAACTGGTTTTCTACATTTTGTTTTTCTCCACCAAAAACATGATCAAGAATTGATCCTCCTTCCGCTTGTCTGGCTTCCACCTGTGAAGTGTCATTCAGAATACTTCCGTCGTGGTCTTTATCTAAGGCATTATTTAAAGCTTCCGCTTCGTTACTGTCTTGTGATTTGTTTCTAAGATAAGAAATAACAAGTGGTGCAGCTACCGCTAATAAAGCAATAATTTGGTTTTTGCTGATTCCGAATTTGTTTTCAGCCTGCTCTGCAACCTGGTTGCTTGTATTCCCTGTAAGTAAATCGATTAAACTCATGTTTGTGTTTATTTTTAAATATTAAGTTGATCAAATGTATTAAAAAATATGAATACGTAATTTTTTTCAACTTATAATTATTGTTAAAATTTATGATCTTCCGTGTTAGTCGGCAAGAGCGATGATATGAGTTGTATAAGAGTAAATAAATCTAAAATTAAGAATCAGGAAATAAAAATGCTGATCTGTGTATTAATTCTTTATAATAGGGACATTAGAACATGCTTCCCCAAACATCAGAGATTTTACAATAGGTTTAATCTGCTCCACTAATTCTATGTAGGCGTTTTCGGGGATGTCTTTATCTGTACAGCCTTTTACCAAAACTCTTTTTCCCCTCATGAAATCAAAATCATACGTCTGGATGGCATTATGCATCAAAATAACCTCCAGATCCTGGCGGTTTCCAAAAACGATTTTTCTGGCAGCATCCGTAAGTTTTGCTGTCAATACAAAATAAGCCCACAGCGGAACAATCGCATCTGCGGAATTGTAGATGTAAATATAAGCACCTTCATATTCTTCAGTGTTGATTGCTTCTACCTTTTCCCGAAAATCTTTCTCTTTCAGGATCATTTCCTGGAAAAGAAAATCTTTTAGGTCAATGCCCTTTCTTGCTCCCTTAGGAAGCAGGGTTGAAAGGTCAAAATTTACCAGGCCGCTTTCCGCAACTTTATTTCGGATTTCAAATTCTTCTGACATTTTTTATCATTATCTTTGAACAAATTTACAAATTAAGATTCGATAAAACCTTAATTTGTTCTCTATCCTTACCATAGAAATGAAGTATTACATTATTGCAGGAGAGGCTTCCGGAGATCTGCACGGAAGCAATTTAATGAAAGCCTTACAACAGAAAGATCCGGCTGCAGAGTTTAGATTCTGGGGTGGAGATCTTATGACCCAGCAGGGCGGAACATTGGTAAAGCATTACCGTGATCTGGCTTTTATGGGATTTCTGGAGGTTGCGATGAATTTAAAAACGATATTGAGCAATATTAAATTCTGCAAAGAGGATATCAAAAAAAACAAGCCGGATGTGTTAATTCTTGTTGATTATCCGGGATTCAACCTGAGAATCGCCAAGTTTGCGAAAGAACTCGGGATAAAGGTAGTTTACTATATTTCCCCGCAACTCTGGGCGTGGAAAGAGGGAAGGGTAGAGATCATTAAAAAATATGTAGATGAAATGATGGTTATTCTTCCGTTTGAGGAAGAATTTTATAAAAAACATGGAGTACATTCCCATTTTGTGGGTCACCCACTGCTTGATGCCATTTCAAATCTTCAGGACATCAGTATTGAAAATTTCAAAAAGCAGCATGGTTTAGACGAAAAAGAAATCATTGCCCTGTTGCCAGGCTCTCGAAAACAGGAAGTTGAAAAGATGCTTGAAATAATGCTTTCTGTACGGCCGCAATTTAAAGATTATCAATTTGTAATAGCCGGTGCACCGAGTCTTCCCCAAGAATTTTATCAGAAATATGTGGACGACAATGTACATTTTGTATCTAATAAAACGTATGATCTGTTGAGGTGTTCAAAAGCGGCTTTAGTGACTTCCGGTACTGCAACGTTAGAAACAGCTTTGTTAGATATTCCAGAAGTAGTTTGCTACCGCGGAAGCAAAGTTTCTTATGCCATCGCAAAAAGGTTGGTGAAAAATATCAAATACATCTCATTGGTCAACCTGATCATGGATAGGGAAGTGGTGAAAGAACTCATCCAGAACGATCTGAATACTAAAAATCTGGTTGAAGAACTTAAAAAAGTACTGGAAGGGGAGAAGAGAACCCAGGTACTGGAGGATTACAAACTTTTAAGAGAAAAACTAGGTGGTAAAGGAGCGAGTGATCATGCTGCTGAAGTGATTTTGAAGACGATAAAATAAATAATACATAAAGCTCCAGAAAAGGGGCTGTAATTTTAATATTGTGTAGTACTATTGTTTAATAGGCATTATGTTTTAGCGTCCGGAATAACAATTTAATAATCGCTTGGGTAACTTTTGATACTATCCCTGTCCTGACAAATACTAAACTTATTTGATTAAAGTTATCAGAATCTGGGGTTTAAATGTAAATATTACTATTGCTTAGTAAATAATAAATCTTTTGTTTCTGGTAAATAAATGGTGGTGTCTTGATTTCCAGAACAGTTTTTGGTGGTCAGAACAGTATCATTAGGATAATACGACCAGGATATCTGTGAATTACTGATCTTTTTCAGATTAATTGTACCCCATCCTACTCCGCAATTTGTTCCTGTATAATATAAATTTACAATAGAGTTATTGACAAACATGCTTACGATAGCATTTTTATCATAGTCATGTTGAACATTGCTGTTGTTTTGTAACAGTGTCCCATTAGAATTTTGAACAGTATAATTTACAACTAATACATCTTGATAATAAGAATATGAAGATCTGGGTATTTTAAAGGTTTTATGTTCCTCTTTTATTATGGTAAGGGTAATAGTTTTTCCATTATAATCTGCTTTCCAAGTGCCTATAAAAGGTGTTAATTCATTATCCAAATCTTTCATATACGATTCTACAGGAACATCATCCGGAAAGGTGTTTAAAGGATAAGTTTGGGTTTTAAATAAATGAAAAGCTGTAAAAAAACTAATTATTAATATATATTTCATGATAATGTGCAGGCTCTGAATGTGGACAGCCACATAGTAATTTTTTTCATAGGTGTTTTTTAAAATTTAAAAGTAATAAAAATACTAATCACATCGGTGTGATTAACATCTGTAAGCTGAAAATCTTCGGAATACTTGCATTAAAGGCAAAAATAGATGTTTTAGGCTGGTAATATGTTTTTAGATTTAATGTATTTCAATTTTTTATAGTAAAAAATCACGCGTTCAATTGGCTGGTTTACAACAGTAATTATTTTTAATCGGCAAATTCAGTGGTAATCAGTTGTTAGTTAATTCACTATTTTCAAAGGAAAAATAACTGCAGTTGAGTAAACAGCCTCTTCTTATTTTGACCCTCTGTTTTATCCTTGGAATTTTCTTTCAGGATCATTTTATATTGGGCAATACCACAATTTATATAATGGCTGGGCTGTGCTTGTTTATTCTCCTGTCCACTTTTTTTCATTCTTATTTTCTATCCAGACTGAAGCCGATACTTTTAGGCATATTGTTTTTTGGAACAGGAATAGTACTTCATTCTTTCACTATTTTTTCATCAAAAGAGAGTCAGATTTCCGGTCGAACAATTATTGTTTTCAAAATTTCAAAAAAATTAAATTCCACTGAACAAAATAAAAAATATGAGATAATTGTTCAGGATGGGAAAGAATTTTTGAGTGCAATTTTACACACTCCCAAGAACGCAAAAGAGTTGGATTTCAATCATTATTATAAAGCAGAAGCTTATTTTTCTACACCCAAACATCCCCAGTATGATTTTCAGTTTGACTACGCGAAATATTTACAGCGTAAACACATAAATTCTCAATATTATATCAATGGAGACTTGTCTTCTACGTTGAGAGATGATCTGAATGTAAGTGAAAAAATGGCTCAAAAAAGAATGGAGCTGCTTCAGAAGATCGATGCAATCCACATCTCTGTTCGAAGCCGGGAATTTTTGAAAGGTATTATTCTGGCAGACAGAACCGAAATGGACAGCAGTACTGTACAAGACTTTAACAGATCGGGGCTTGTCCATTTTTTGGCGATTTCAGGAACCCATATTGTTGTTATTTTCGGATTGTTTTACTTTCTTTTAACTCAAATAGTACCTCTGAAGTTCAGGAAATATGCGGTTGTAACCAGCCTCATTTTTATATGGCTTTTTGCGCTATTTATTGGGTTTGGAAATTCAGTATTACGCTCCTGTATAATGTTGAGTGTGTACTTTACATATCAGCTGCTGCAACGTAAGCCGGATCTCCTGCATGCTCTGGCCCTGTCGGCTTTTATCATTCTGATCTTCGATACGAATCAGATTTTTGATGTGGGATTTCAATTAAGTTTTGCAGCTGTACTAGGAATTTTTTGGCTGAATCAACCCATCTTACAGTATTTCCCGAAACAGGATAATTATCTGAAAAAGCTTCTTTTCAATACCGTTTCAATTTCCATTGCTGCGCAGGTGGCAACGCTTCCTCTGGTCTTATATTATTTTCATCAGTTTTCTTTTATTTCAATTCTTGCCAACTTCTTTATCGTTCCGTTTTCAGAAATTATTATAGTGTTTTCGTTTGTAATGACGGCGTTGGTTGCATTCAATATTGATTTAAATTTAATCAATGAGGTGTATGACTTTATTATTCAGATTTTATTGAAGTGTATTCACTGGTTTGCGGACGCTGATATTTTGTTTTTTGAAAATATACCGATGAATCTGGTAGAAGTTTTATCCTTAGCGGTAGCAATTTATCTGCTTAGGTTTGTAATTTTAAGGATAAACCTTAAAAATTCTGCGAGATTGATAATGGCAGTTTTTGTTTTTATTGTGATTAGAATAAGCTTCACGATTTACGAAAATAGAAAGGAAGAAGTTCTGCTTCATAGCTTTAGTAAAAATAAAGTGTTTTCAGTGAAGAAAGGGAGTGAAGCCTGTTTTTGGATTGAAGAAAATTCAGAAAAAGATAAAGTAATACAATTTATTATCAATCCATACCGGGCTGCGAGGAGGCTCAAAAGAATCGAAATAAAAACATTGCCAAAAACGGCTCAAAAGGCGGTGTATAATGGCAAATTTTACAATATAAATTAATTGTTAATTTTTTTTATTTTTCCCGTATCTATAACGTTTTGAGCTCTTATTTAGAAAGGTTACAAACTAACTAATTGTGAGATTTCTCACTTTTTGATATTGTTAACATTTCTTAATTTTGTAGAAATTCAAATTTAAACTTAATATGGCAGGTTTAACGAGTTCTACAATAGGTAGAAAATATGCGATGGCATTATCAGCTCTATTTTTGCTGATCTTTCTTATACTGCATTTGACGACAAACTTATTATCGGTATTACCTAATCGTGATGTATTCAATACAGCATCAGATTTTATGGGCTATAATCCGTTTGTGCAGTTCTTAATGCAGCCTATTCTTGGTTTTGCAGTCGTTTTCCATTTCATTATGGGATTTGTACTGGAAATTAAGAATAACAAAGCGCGTCCGGTTAAGTATGCGGCAAACAACGCTTCTGAGAATTCTTCATGGATGTCTAGAAATATGATTATTTCTGGAGCTGTTGTTTTAGCTTTCTTGGCGCTTCACTTTTATGATTTCTGGCTTCATGAAATTAATTACAAGTATGTAGAGGGGCTTGCTCCTGATGCTGAACGTTTTTGGCCGGAACTGCATGAAAAATTTGCTGATATCTGGAGGGTGGCTATCTATGTGATTGCTTTTGTTCTATTAGGATTACACTTAGCTCACGGATTTCAATCTTCTTTCCAGTCAATTGGTGCAAGGCATCCTAAATATACTCCGGTAATTAAAGCATTTGGAAAGTGGTATTCTATCCTTATTCCTGCTGGATTTATTTTTATTGCAATTTATCATTTTATAACTCAATAATATCAATATACTAATATGAGTAAGTTAGATTCTAGAATTCCGGCTGGTCCTCTAAAGGATAAATGGAAAAATCATAAAGATCATATGAACCTTGTTGCACCAAACAACAGAGATAAGATTGATATTATTGTTGTAGGTACAGGTTTGGCAGGAGGTTCTGCAGCTGCTACATTGGCAGAGCAGGGATATAATGTAAAAGCATTCTGTTATCAGGATTCTCCAAGAAGAGCGCACTCTATTGCTGCGCAAGGAGGTATCAACGCTGCTAAGAATTATCAAGGTGACGGTGACTCTACCTACAGATTGTTCTATGATACCATCAAAGGTGGTGACTACAGAGCAAGAGAAGCAAATGTATACAGACTGGCTGAGGTATCTGCCAACATTATCGATCAGTGTGTTTCACAAGGAGTACCTTTCGGTAGAGATTACGGCGGACAGTTAGATAACCGTTCATTTGGTGGAGTTCAGGTAAAAAGAACATTCTATGCAAAAGGACAGACAGGGCAGCAGTTATTATTAGGTGCTTATTCTTCATTAAGCCGTCAGATCGGAAAAGGAAGAGTAAAAATGTATAACCGTCACGAAATGCTGGATTTAGTAATTGTAGACGGAAAAGCAAGAGGTATCATCGCAAGAAACCTTGTAACAGGTGAGGTTGAAAGACATTCTGCTCACGCTGTAGTCATTGCATCAGGAGGATACGGAAACGTATATTTCCTTTCTACGAATGCAATGGGTTCAAACGTTTCTGCAGCTTGGAAGATTCATAAAAAAGGAGCCTATTTTGCAAACCCTTGTTATGTGCAGATCCACCCGACTTGTATTCCTGTTCATGGAACACAGCAGTCTAAGCTGACTTTGATGTCCGAATCATTAAGAAACTCAGGAAGAATCTGGGTTCCTAAGAAAATTGAAGATTCAGTAGCGATCAGAGAAGGGAAATTAAGACCTGAAAACATTAAAGAAGAAGATAGAGATTATTATTTGGAAAGAAGATATCCTGCCTTCGGAAACTTGGTTCCTCGTGACGTTGCCTCAAGAGCAGGTAAAGAAAGATGTGATGCCGGTTTCGGAATCGAAAATAATGATACTAAAGAAGGTGTTTACTTAGATTTCTCTACAGAAATTATCAAAAAAGGTAAAGAAGCTGCTATTGAAAAGCATATTCATAATCCTAGTGATCAGCAAATTTACGACCTTGGTAAAGCCTGGATTGAAGAAAAATACGGTAACCTATTTGTAATGTACGAAAAGATTACTGCTGATGATCCTTACAAAACTCCAATGAAGATTTATCCTGCAGTGCACTACACGATGGGCGGTGTTTGGGTTGATTATAACCTTCAGTCTACCATCCCTGGATGTTTCGTAATTGGTGAAGCTAACTTCTCAGACCACGGAGCAAACAGACTTGGAGCTTCTGCATTAATGCAGGGTCTTGCAGACGGATACTTCGTACTTCCATATACCATTGCAGATTATCTTTCTGCAGATATCAGAACCGGAGCTATTCCTACAGATTCAACTGATTTTGTTGAAGCTGAAAAAGGAATTAAAGATAAAATCGATTTCTTCTTAAATAATAAAGGAACTCATTCTGTAGACCACTTCCATAAGCAATTAGGAAACATTATGTGGAATAAAGTAGGAATGGGAAGAACTCCTGAAGGATTAAGAGAAGCGATCAGAGAAATTGAAGAAGTGAAAAATGATTTCTGGAAAAACGTAAAAGTTCCCGGAGATGCAGAAGGGATGAACACTGAACTTGAAAAAGCATTCAGAGTAGCAGACTTTATTGAACTTGGACAATTAATGGCTATTGATGCATTACACAGAAATGAATCTTGTGGTGGGCATTTCAGAGAAGATCATGCTACTCCGGAAGGTGAGGCAGAAAGAGATGACGTTAACTTCAAATATGTAGGAGCTTGGGAATATCGTGGTGATGATATCAAACAGGAAGTTCTGCACAAAGAAGATCTTATCTATGAAAACATCGAAGTTAAAGCGAGAAGTTACAAATAATCTCCAACCTATAAATATAAAATTATGAGTGCAAAAAAAGGCCTTCATCTTACGCTGAAAATTTGGAGACAAAAAAATAGTAAAACTAAAGGTCAGTTTGAGACCTACAAAATATCAGATGTTTCTACAGATTCCTCTTTTCTGGAAATGCTGGACATCCTGAACGAAAACTTAATTAACGAAGGTAAAGAACCAATTGCTTTCGATCACGACTGTCGTGAAGGAATCTGCGGAATGTGCTCCCTTTACATCAATGGTAGAGCGCATGGTCCTGATACAGGAATTACGACATGTCAGCTTCACATGAGAATGTTTAATGACGGTGAAACCATCGTTATTGAACCTTGGAGAAGTGCTGCTTTTCCTGTTATTAAAGACTTAATGGTTGATAGAAGCGCATTCGACCGAGTAATGGCTGCAGGAGGTTTCATCTCTGTAAATACTTCAGGAAATACCCTTGATGCCAATGCAATTCCGGTTCCTAAAGAAGATGCAGACAAAGCAATGGATGCGGCGGCTTGTATCGGATGTGGAGCTTGTGTTGCTACCTGTAAAAATGGTTCTGCAATGCTGTTTGTAGGAGCTAAAGTATCTCAGTTCGCCTTATTGCCGCAAGGTAGAGTAGAAGCGAAAAGAAGAGTGCTGAACATGGTGCAGGCTATGGATGATGAAGGATTCGGTAACTGTTCCAATACAGGTGCATGTGAAGTAGAATGTCCAAAAGGAATTTCTCTTGAAAACATTGCCAGAATGAACAGAGAATACATGGCAGCTTTAGCAGATAAAGGATAAAATTGATTAAAATACATAAAAAAAATCGTCTCCTTACCGGATGACGATTTTTTTAGTTAAATCTTTCATAAAAAGTCCTATTAAATTGTATTTAGTATATTGAAAAACTTATTTTTGTTTAATTATAAAATTCAAAATGAAAAAATATCTTTTATTGTTTATCATTGCAATCTTTGTGATGTCTTGCTCAAAAAAAGTTGAAGTAAAAGGGAAAATTACAGGAAGTTCACCACTGGAAAGAATCGAGTTTGTGGAAGCTTCAGGAGTAGGAACACTTCCTCTTGCTAACATCGGTTTAGATAAAGACGGTAATTTTTCTGGAAGCTTTGAAGCTCCGAAAGATGGAATGTATGTGATCAACTATGCAGGAAGACAGAATTTAATTTACCTTGAAGGAGGTCAAAAAGTTAATATTTCAGGGAATGGAGCAACTTTCCCGAACGAATACATTGTGACAGGGGATGCTAAAAAGAATAATGACTTCTTCCAGGCAAACCAAAAATTCTTATCAGAATATGGTAAGAAGATCAATATCCAGGAATTAATGGTTGGTGATGAAAAGGCATTTTTAAAAGGAGTGCAGAAAATTGAAGCAGATATCAATAAAAATGTTGATGAAATTGCCAAAAAATATAATCCTAGCAAAGGTCTGATCGAATGGAAGAAAAATGACGTTAAAGTAATTATCCTTAACTTATTAGGGAACTACGAAATGTCTCATGGCCAAATGTCAGGGAATCCTTCATTCAAGGTTACAAAAGTGTTCACAGATTATGAAAATAAACTGCAGGATGATAAAGATGTAATGGTGAAAACAATTCCTCTTTACAGACAGTATCTATTGGTAAAAATGAGTCCTGGTTTCCAGAAATATGCAGAAGCAAACAGCAAAGGGAAAACAGATATAATTACTTCAGAACTTTTTGCAGAATATTTAAAAAATCAGAAAGAAGTAACACAGACTGCTAAAGATTATCTTTTAGGTTTTGTGTTGGCTCAGGATATTCACCCGACTTCCCAACCGAAGACGATTGATAAAATCAAGAAAATTATCGATACAGATATTAAAGATACAACCATTAAATCAGATTTAAACAAAATGCAGGTTGCCATCACTGGTCTTAAAATTGGTGATGCTGCACCGGACGCATCTTTAGTGAAGCAAGATGGGAAATCTTATAAGCTTTCTGAAAATAAAGGAAAACCTTATATGTTGTTTTTCTATGCTTCTTGGAACCCTTATATTGCAGAAGGTACAGTACCGGTATTGAAAGAAGTGGCCAACTTCTATAAATCCAAAATGAACTTTGTATATGTAAACGTAGACGATACAAAAGATCAGTTTGTAAAAACAAGCAATGCTTTATTAAAAGGAGTTGAAGGAATTAATGTATATGCTGATGGAGGACTGAACTCTGATATTGCAAAAAAATACGGTGTATATGGTTTTAAATTACCTTGCTTCGTTATCATTGATAAAGACGGTAAAATTGCCAGCAGATCATTTGTAAACTTAGGAGAACAGGATCTTGTTACCATTCTGGATAAGCAAACAGGACTTTCTGCTCCAAAAGTGGATCCTAATATCCAAATGCAGCAACCGGGAATGAATGTGGATCCTTCTGCCATGCAACAGCAGCAGCAAGCTCCGCAACCTGCTAACCCGCAGCCGGTTCAGACAAAATAATAAACTTTAACATAGAGGAAAACCTTGTCTTCGGATAAGGTTTTTTTTTGTTGTATTTTTGCGAAATGAAACCGGAAGGTTTCATTTAATTATATAGAAAAATAAAAAATTCCGGATGAAAAAGAAGAAAGATATCATTCTTGAAAATATCAAGTTGTTTGCTGCAGGAGCTAAAGGAGTAGCGATTGGAAAAACTGAAGATGGGAAAACTGTGTTGATTTCAGGAGCAATTCCTGGAGATGTGGTGAATGCCAGAGTGAAAAAATCAAAATCCAAATACTATGAAGCTGAAACAGTGGAAGTGTTGGAGAAATCTCCTTACAGAGTAGAACCTAAATGTATTCATTTTGGAACTTGCGGTGGATGCAAATGGCAAAACATGAGCTATGAAAAACAGCTTGACGTTAAACAGGAAGAAGTATATAATAATATCAAAAGAATCGGCGGAATCGATGATTTTGAAACCATGCCAATTTTAGGAGCTGCCGAACAGTATTTTTACAGAAATAAAATGGAATTCTCGTTCTCCAACGCGAGATGGCTTACCAAATATGAAATAAGTTCAGAAGAAAACTTTGGAAGCAAAGATGCATTAGGATTTCATATTCCGGGAATGTGGAGTAAGATTCTGGATCTTAAAGAATGTTTTCTTCAGGAAGATCCATCAAATGCAATCCGTTTAGCCGTGAAAAAATTTGGAGTGGACCATGGACTGGATTTCTTTGATGTTAAAAATCAGGAAGGTTTCCTGAGAACTTTAATGATGAGACAGAACTCTCAAGGAGAATGGATGGTGTTGTTCCAGCTGTACAGAGAAGAGAAAGCTAACAGAATACAGCTTTTTGATTATTTGCTTGAAAATTTCCCGCAGATAAAAACATTGGTATATGCCATCAATCCTAAACAGAATGATTCCATTTATGATTTGAATGTCAATACCTATTTTGGAGAAGGATTTTTAATGGAAGAAATGGATGGACTTAAATTTAAAATAGGACCAAAGTCATTTTTCCAGACGAATTACAAGCAGGCCTTGGAACTGTATAGAAAAACATTGGAATTTGCAGATTTAAAAGGCGATGAAGTGGTATACGATCTCTATACGGGAACCGGAACCATTGCCCAGTATGTAGCACGAAATGCAAAACATGTTATTGGAATTGAGTCTGTTCAGGAAGCGATAGACGCTGCCATCGAACATGCTGAATTGAATGGTCTTACCAATACAACATTCTATTGCGGAGATATGAAAAACGTGTTTAATGATGAGTTTCTTGAAAACCACCCTAAAGCAGACGTTTTAATTACCGACCCGCCAAGAGACGGGATGCACCAGAAAGTAGTAGAACAAATTCTGAAACTGGCTCCCGAAAAAGTAGTCTATGTGAGCTGTAATTCAGCAACACAGGCAAGAGATTTGGCCCTGATGAAAGATCACTATACATTGGTGAAAATTCTACCGGTAGACATGTTTCCACAGACCCATCATGTTGAAAATATTGCTTTATTGATTAAAAAATAATTTAATTAAATTTGAAACTAATAATCATAAAAATTTAATGAAAAGAGCGAAAAATCTTAGTGTTGTATTCATCCTATTGGCCCTGATGTTTCATCATTGTGAATTGAAAGGTCAGGAAAAAGATTCTGTCAATGTAAAAACCGATACCGCTAAAGTAAAAAAAGACGAAAAGAAAAAGCCTTTAATAAAACCCTATAAAGAGGTTATTACAGATAAAGCTGTATCCGATCAGGGCGTTTTTACCGTTCATAAAATTGACGATAAATATTACTTTGAAATTCCTGATGCAATGTTGAAAAAGGAATTTCTGTTGGTGACAAGACTTACAAAAGCAGCTGCAGGAATGCGTTCCGGAAGTACAGGATACGCGGGAGATCAGATTGGGCAGCAGGTGGTAGCTTTTGAAAAAGGTCCTAAAGATAAAATTCTCCTAAGAGCCATATCATTTGTAGATTATGCAAAAGATTCTACTTCCGATATGTATAATTCTGTAAGAAGAAATAACGTCCAGCCGATCGTAAAATCTTTTGATGTAAAAACATACGGAGTGAATACGAAATCATCAGTTATTGATGTTACAGACCTTTTAAATTCTGATAACGAAATGGTTTCTTTCTCTGTAAATTATAAAGATGCCTTCAAAGTAGGGGCTTTTCAGAAAGATATGTCTTTTGTGAACTTTGTGAAATCATTTCCCAATAATATTGAAATCAATACCACTAAGACTTTTGCCCGTACTTTAGGAAGAATTATGCCTGGAACACCTCCAGGCGACGTGCCTAAAATAAGTGGAAATTATACAGTAGAAATCAATGCTTCATTTGTTCTGTTGCCGGAAAATAAAATGCAGGCGAGATATTTTGATCCGCGAGTAGGATATTTTACTGTAGGATATACCGATTTTGATCTTGATCCGCAGGGAGTAAAAAGAATTTCTTTGATAAAAAGATGGAAACTGGAACCGAAACCTCAGGATCTTGAAAAATATAAAAAAGGAGAATTGGTAGAACCTGCAAAACCAATTGTATTTTATATTGATCCCGCAACCCCGAAAAAATGGGTGCCTTTTCTTATTCAGGGAGTAAACGACTGGAAAAAAGCGTTTGAAAAGGCAGGTTTTAAAAATGCTATTTATGCAAAAGTTCCTGATGCTAAAACAGATCCGGAATGGAGCCTTGAAGATGCAAGGTTTTCTGCAATCGTATATAAACCTTCAGATGTTCCCAATGCTTCGGGACCTTCAATTTCAGATCCAAGAACAGGAGAAATCCTTGAAAGCCATATCAATTGGTACCATAACGTAATGATGCTGTTAAGAAACTGGTATTTTGTTCAGGCATCACCGAACGATCCAAGAGCAAGAAAAATTGAATTTGATGATCAATTAATGGGACAGCTGATTCGTTTCGTTTCCTCTCACGAAGTTGGACATACTTTAGGACTGAGACATAACTTTGGCTCAAGCTCTACCGTTCCGGTTGAAAAATTAAGAGATAAAAAATGGCTTGAAAAAAACGGACATACCCCTTCAATTATGGATTATGCAAGATTTAACTATGTTGCACAGCCGGAAGATAATATCGGAGACTCCGGGATTATGCCGAGAATTGGAGATTATGATGACTGGGCGATCGAGTGGGGCTACAGAAGATTTTACCAGTACAATACTCCGGATCTGGAAAAAGAACACCTAAATAAATGGGTGATTAAAAATCTTCAGAATAACAGACTTTGGTTCGGGACAGAATCCAATCCTTTAGATCCGAGATCACAAAGCGAACAGGTGGGAGATAATGCAATGATTGCAAGTACTTATGGAATCAAAAACCTTAAAAGAATTGTTGATAATCTTGAAAAATGGACAGCAACTCCGAATGAAGATTATGAAAACCTTGGAATAATGTATGATCAGGTAACTACCCAGTTCAGGAGATATCTGGGACATGTTTCCAAATATATTGGTGGCCAGATGGAAACTCCAAAAACAGCTGAACAGTCAGGTGCAGTATATGAAGTGGTAGCTAAAAAAGATCAGAAAGAAGCCATGAAATTCTTAGAGGAGAATGTATTTACCACTCCGCAGTGGCTGATTAAAAAAGATATTTTTGAGAAAACGGGAAAAACACCTGTGAAAACTCTTGAAGATATTCAGAATAGTGTTCTTTCAAGAATTTTAAGCCCGATGGTTTTACAGAACATGTATCAGATGGAAGCAGTAGATCAAACGACCTATACGGTTGCAGAATTGTTCTCAGATCTTAATTCTTCCATCATTAAAAAAGAAAATCCTGATGTGTACGGGAGAAACCTTCAGAGAAATTATGTTGATAATTTAATTAAGCTGGTGGATACAAAATCTTCAGACCGGTCTGATGTTTCTGCTATTGCAAGAGGAAATTTAAATTCAATTAAAAAAGAAATTTCTGCAAAAACAGATGCTGATATGGTTAATAAATATCATTATGAAGATCTTGTTTTCAGAATAGAAAAAGCGTTAGACCCAAAATAAAATTATGAAATACCTTACATTCATTGTATTACTATTCATGCTCGGAACACTTTTTTCCTGTGGTGGAGATGATGATATCTGTGAGAGCGGGGAAGGAACTCCCAGAATGAAAGTTGCTTTCAGATCTTTTCAGACAGGGAAAACAATTACATTAGATTCATTATATGTAGCGGTAGATTACGGTTCCGGAAAGGTACAACTCGGCAAGCTTCAGAAAATTGATTCAAGACTTATCCCATTAAGAGTAGATGACTCGCCTTACACTGATGTATACATTAGATTGTCAGATAAAGGAGCAGAATCCAAAATCAGGGTGAATTATACAACCAAATCAACCTATGTATCTCCGGGATGTGGAATCAAGAAATATTACGAGAATTTAACTTCAGCATTAACAACCCCTAATCCTGTTCAGAAACTGGAAGAAGGGCAAAATCAAATAGAAAATGAAGACAAGACTAATCTTTACCTTCTTTTTTAGCCTGTTGGGACTCCTGATCTTTGCTCAGGATGCGAAAGAACCTAAAAAAGAAAAATGGAAATACAAACCCAATTTTATGGTTGGTCTTGATGCACTTAATGCTGGGGCTTCTTTTTTTTCAGACAGAAAACTCTACCAGGGATTTATATCCTCAAAGATCAACGATAATGTTCATGCTGTTGTAGAAGCTGGTTTTGAAAAAAATATTTACCAGAAAAACAATTATGATGCAAAAGCAAGCGGGCCTTTCCTGAAATTAGGAGCATTTTATATGCTTGCTAAAGATGCTGAAAATGAGTTTAATGGATTTTATGTTGGCGGAAAAGCGGCAACATCATTCTATACCCAGGAATATATGGCAGTTCCGGTCCGTGGATTTGGAGGAAGTAATTCTTCTTTAGCTTTCCCTTCATCTTCACAATCATCATATTGGATAGAAGGAATGATAGGAGGCAGAGTACAGCTGTTTGATTCAAATTTTTATATTGATGTCAATTTGCAGCCTAAATACTTGGTAGCCACTTCTAAGCAGGAAGATATACAACCGATGATCGTTCCGGGATTCGGGAAAAGTTCTTCGAAATTTAATATGGGCTTTGCCTGGAATATTGCCTATAAGTTTTAAATAAAAGTAAATAATTTATACATAATAATTAATCCTCAGATAGCTCTGGGGATTTTTTTTGTTATTAGAAAGTAAAAATGATAATGATGTTTTTTCGTAAAAAATCATGATAATACACTGTTATAGTAGTATTTATTTATTAGATTTGTGAAATAATCTAATTATTGGTAAATTTATGAAAAAACTTATTACTACTTTAATTTGTAGTTTGATAGGTGGTACTGCTCTTGCACAGTGGACGCCTACCAGATTAGAAACAAAAGTCAAAGCTAACAATTTTGTATCCTCCAATGTTAAACAACATTATAAAATGGATCTGGATTTGTTAAGACAGAAACTTAAAGATGCAAAGGAAACAGGAAAAGGAAACAAACCTGTAGTAATCTCTTTACCTACATTAAGCGGTAAAATTGAGCAATTTAATGTGTACAGTTTTCCTGTTATTGTTAAAGAACTTGCCGATCAATATAATCTAGGCTCTTACGTAGGAGTGGGTATTGATGATCCTTCCAAATATCTTCGATTCTCTATCGCTCCGAATGATTTTCAGTCCATGATTATTAAAGCCGGAGAATATGAATTCATTGATCCGCAAAATGCTGATAAGACAATTTATGGAGTGCATCCTAAAACAGTAAATACGGGAGGTAAAAGTTTTGCCTGCAGTACTTCTGAAAATCCAAAAGAAGTCAGCCAGTTAGATGCAATGATTAAAGCGGGGCAGTCTTTCAATAATCAGCCGACAGATTTTTCTAAAAGTTCTGATAGAAAATACAGAACCATGCGATTAGCAATTTCAACGACTGGTGAGTATACAGCTTTCCATGGCGGAACTGTACCATTGGCTCTTGCTGCAATTAATGCTACAATAACCAGGGTGAATGCCGTGTTTGAAAAAGATCTTGCATTGCATTTAATTGTGCAAAACTATCCGGGTATCATCTATACTAATGCCGCAACAGATCCGTATACAGGAAACCTAAATCTCCAGTTACAACAGACTCTTACAGCAAATGTAGGAGATGAGAATTATGATATCGGGCACATTTTCAATGCAGCAGGAAATAACGGAAATGCAGGCTGTATAGGTTGTGTATGTCTTTCACCTGCCACTACAACTTCACTGGCTAAAGGGTCAGGTTTTACACAGAGTACAAGCCCGGTAGGAGATAATTTTGATATAGATTTTGTAGCCCATGAAATGGGACACCAGTTAGGAGCTAACCATACTTTTGCCCATGCTTTGGAAAATGCTGGAGTAAATGTTGAGCCAGGTTCCGGAACAACTATTATGGGATATGCCGGTATTACGGGGGCTACTACAGATGTTCAGGCCCATTCTGATCCTTTCTTCCATAATGTGAGTATTAAACAGATTCAGACAAATTTAATCAGCAAAACCTGTGATGTAGAAACTGCTGTAAACAATAATCCTCCTGTAATTGCTCCTTTAACGAGCTACAACATACCTAAGGGAACAGCATTCGCATTAACAGCCTCTGCTACAGATCCTGAAAATGATCCGATTACTTATATGTGGGAAGAAGTAGATGATGCAGATGAAGTTATTAACAGAAATAATATCGGAACTACTACAACCGGAGCTTCATTCAGATCATTAATTCCAACAGTAAGCCCTACTCGTTATTTTCCTAAATTGGCATCAGTACTTTCCGGAGTTTTAGATAATGCCAATAATGGATGGGAATCTGTGTCTAAAGTAGCTAGAACAACCAAATTTGCAGTGACGGTGAGAGACAATAACGCAGATCCTACACAACAGCAAAGTCAATATGCAGAACAGACAATTGTTGTAGGAGATAATGGTCCATTTAAAATTAATACCCAGTATGCGAATGTAAATGTTGCTACTCCAATTGAATGGGATGTGGTAAATACCAATGCAGCACCTTATAATGTATCAAATGTCAAGATTGATTATACAATAGATAATGGAACAACATGGGTTCCGATTTTAGCAACTACAGCTAATGACGGAACAGAGAATGTTACCTTGCCTGCTTCATTAAGTGGACAGACAATTAAGTTAAGAATATCAGCGATCAACAATGTTTTTTATGCTGTAAAATCTGTTTTGGTAACGGCTTTTGCCAATTGTGACGGAAGTTCGCCTACCAATGTTACTGCTGCCAATCTTACGACTACATCTGCAGATATTTCTTGGCCGCCAATCACCAATGCAGGATCATATAAAGTTAGATATAAAAAATTAAGTGATACTTCTTGGACTGAGGTAAACACTACTATTAATTCAGTTACACTAAATAGTCTGATTGCAGGGACAGCTTATGAAGTACAGGTAGCAGCAGTTTGTTCTGGAACAGCAGGAACCTATTCTGTATCTACTAATTTTACTCTTCCTTTGCTTACTTACTGTGCAGCGACTTCTACTTCTACAAATCCTCTTTATGAGTATATTTCTAACGTAAGTATTGCGAATGTTAATAATACTTCAGGACAAAGTAACTACGCAAATTATACAACCAATGCTGCTCTTCAGATCAATCTTGTAAAAGGAACGCCGTACCCGTTATCTGTAACAATAGGAAACCCGGATTATGATGCTGTGGTAGCTTATATAGATTACAATAGAAACGGAGTTTTTGAAACTTCTGAGAAAGTTCTAAATTATAGTGTAGATTTACCTTCTGCTCCTATAACATCAACTGTTACGGCACCTGCAACTGCTATTGAGAACCAAACTTTAAGAATGAGAGTTATTCTTATCTACGGCGGTCCACAGGCAGTAGGGGTAAGTGTTGACGGATCATGCGGTAGTTTAACCTATGGAGAGGTCGAAGATTATAACGTGGTAGTTACCGCAGCTGCTTTAGGAACAAGTGATGTAGCGAATCCTAATAATGATATTCAGTTATATCCAAATCCTGCTGTTGAGGTTTTAAATATTACCAAGGTTTCTAATAAAGCTAATTTTGAAATCCATAATGCTGTTGGACAAATTGTGAAAAGTGGTCCTATCTCAAATAATCAGGTAAGAATCACTGAATTGGTGAAAGGAGCCTATATTATTTCAATAAAAGATGGTTCTATCTCTAAAAGCATTAAATTTATTAAGAAATAGATAATATTAAAAACAAAATCAGATTGATAAATTACTAATCTGATAGATAAAACCTCTACTTCATTGTAGAGGTTTTTTTTCTTTTCAGATTTTATCATATATTAAATTGAGTGGTTTTATTTTATAGATATTAATATCTTTAGTTGTTGATTGTTTTGTATATTTTATTTTGTTCGTTTTATTTTATTTTTATGAATATAAATATCTAGATGAGTATTATTTATTTTTTATGAGGTAATGATTGTATTTTTATATTTATTATAATATATATCAGATTAATGCTCAAGTTTTTATACTTTTGCTCATTGTGAATTTAAAAAAGAATTTTATGAAAAAATTACTTACTACCTTACTTTGCAGTTTGATAGGTGTCTCCGCTAGTGCTCAGTGGACTCCTTCGAGCTCCAAAGTAGATAGCAAAAAAAGGACAGTAGATGTGAAGGGTACTACTGTTGCATCATATTTCAAATTAGATCTGAATATGCTGAGATCTCAATTGAAAGGTGCGCAGGAAATGGGGAGCAGCTCCACGCCGGTTGTGGTTTCAATTCCAACATTGGATGGAAAAATTCAAAAATTTAATGTTTATAGTTTTCCTGTTGTTGTGAAAGAACTTGCAGATCAATATCAGCTTGGTTCTTATGTAGGAACAGCAGTTGATGATCCTACCAAGAGTATCAGGTTCTCTGTGGCACCAAATGATTTCCAATCTATGTTATTTAATAATGGAAATTATGAATTTGTAGAACCTGTTGATAAATCTACTGGATTATATTCTGTACATCCAAAAACTGCAAAAACCGGAGCTAAGGCTTTTGTATGCAGTACCGAAGAAGATCCTGCTGAAGTGAAAGATCTTCAGAATTTATATGATAATGCAAAAACATTTGCGCATAATCCAAATGTTTTTAATAAAAACTCAGACAAAAAATACCGTACCATGAGATTGGTGGTTTCCACTACCAGTGAGTATACTCAAAAATTTGGGGGCACGGTTGCTGGAGCATTAGCACAAATTAATGCTACTTTGACAAGAGTTAATTTTGTTTTTGAAAAAGATTTTGCTTTACACCTGAATTTACAGAATTATACAAACATAATTTTTCTACCTGGCGTAGCAGATCCATATTCAGTGCCTTCAGTGGGAACAGCTCAAACTAATGCAAATAATGCTAACGGCTGGAATGTTCAGCTTCAGCAGACTTTAAGTCAGCTGGTTGGAAATAATAATTATGATATCGGCCATTTATTTGGTGATTCAGGTGGTGGTGGAAATGCGGGATGTATCGGTTGTGTTTGTATTAACCCAACAGGAACACCTGCGACATCTCTTTCCAAACAAAAAGGTTCTGGATATACTTCACCTGCTGATGGTAATCCACAAGGAGATAATTTTGATATTGATTATGTTGCCCACGAAATGGGGCATCAGCTGGGAGGGAATCATACTTACTCTCATATAATAGAAGGTTCTGGAGTAAACGTTGAACCGGGTTCCGGCTCTACGATTATGGGATATGCTGGTATTACAGGAGCTACTACAGATGTTCAGGCACATTCTGATCCTTACTTTCATAAAGCAAGTATTGGGCAGATTCAAACCAATTTGGTTGCAAAAACATGTGATGTTGAAACAGCGGTTACCAATAATCCGCCTGTAATTGCAGCGCTTTCAAATTATACAATCCCTAAAAAGACTGCATTTGTTCTTACAGCAAATGCTACAGATCCCGAAAATGATCCAATGACCTATACATGGGAAGAGGTAGATAGTGGAATGACTGCGACTCAGACTATTGATAATTCAAACTTGGGACAAACAACCTTTGGAGCATCATTTAGATCTGTTGCACCATCAACAAGCCCAACAAGATATTTTCCTAAATTTTCGTCAGTACTTGCCGGCGTTTTAGATAACTCTTTAAATACTTGGGAATCAACGTCCCAAGTAGCGAGAAGCTCTAATTTTGCAGTTACAGTGAGAGATAATAATGCTAACATTGCACAACAGCAAACAAATTTTGCACAACAAAGTATTACAGTAGGAAATGATGGACCCTTCCAGATTACGCAAGGGTTCTTGTTTACAAATGCAGCTTCTAATTTAACGTGGGATGTTGCTAATACATCATCAGCTCCTTATAATGTTGCGAATGTTAAGATTGATTATTCAACTGATAATGGTGTAACTTGGACTGTACTTTCTGCTACAACTCCTAACGATGGATCAGAAACTTATACAATGCCGGCCTCTGTAAACGGGCAGACTGTTGTTATGAGAATTTCTTCTGTTGGAAATGTTTTTTATGCAGTGAAAAAAGTAATAGTAACTACTCAGGTTTCTTGTGGAACTGCACCTACAGGTGTTAATGTTAATAATATTACGATATCAGGAGGTGAGGTGAGCTGGGCTCCAGTAGTGGGAGCTACTTCTTATAGTGTGCAGTATAAGAAATCTACCGATACCAACTGGTCTCAGGCTACTGTTACAAACAATTTTTATACATTAGCTGGTTTGTCTGACTGCATATCTTACCAGGTACAGGTTGCTGCAATTTGTTCCGGAACTACTGGTGCATATTCTGTTCCATTAACATTCTCAACGGTATGTGTAACATACTGTACTGCTGCAAGTGGTAGTGGGCAATATAACTATATTTCTAATGTAACATTAGGAACAGTAAACAATACTACTCCTGGAACAACGTATTCGAACTTTACGACTAATGCAGCATTGCAACCTCATTTGTTACCAAATAGTACAAATACAATTAATGTTTCCCTTACGACAACTGTTTCTGGTGCTTCTGTGAATGGAATGGCAGCATGGATTGATTTCAATAAAAATGGAGTATTCGAGGATACCGAAAGAGTCCTGGATATGCCTATAACAGCTTTACCTGTTGGAGCTACCCCTAATACAACAACATTTGTAGTTCCATCAACAGCAGTAATAAATTCTCCATTAAGAATGAGAGTTGTTACTATTTTAATGGATCCTGCTTATGTGGGTCTTAGTCTTCCGGATTCTTTTGCATGTGGTACTTTCTATAATGGAGAAGTTGAAGATTATACTGTAGTTGTCGGAACACCTTCTCTGGGAACAAGTGATGTAGCTAATCCTAATAATGGAATTCAGTTATATCCAAACCCTGCAGCGGATATCTTGAATGTAACTAAAGTTTCTGACAAGGCTACTTATAAAATTTATAGTGTTGCCGGTCAGTTATTGGATAGTGGAAATATCAATGGTGGAAAAATTAATGTTTCATCTTTAATTAAAGGCGGGTACATGATTACCATTGATGAAAAAGGAAGAGATCAGTTCAGGTCTAAATTCATTAAGAAATAATCTTATTTTTTTTAATAATAGTAAATCCTCAGGTTTTCCTGGGGATTTTTTTATTCTGAACCATAAAAAGTATTTTTATGAAATTTTTATAAAAAAAATACTTGTACCTATAATATTAGTAATGAAAAATGATTAGATTTGTATGATTAATATAATAATGAGAACATTATGAAGAAACTCTTTACTTCTTTAATACTCTTTCTGTGTTTAGTTCATATAGGCTTTGTTTCCAAAGTCTATGGTCAAGCAGGGCAGATTGGGACAGGAACTACCTCTATGGTTGAGCTTCCTATATATTCATATTATGGATATAATTATTCTCAGCAGATCTATACTGCTGCTGAAGTTTCGGCTGCGGTCGGAACGGCAACTTATATTACAGCGATAAAATTTTACGTTGATTCAGCTGTATTGCCACAAACCAATTATAGTGATTGGGTAGTGTATATGGGAAATACGACCCAAGCCAATTTTGCTACTACAACAAGTTGGGTGCCTTCAACTTCATTAACACAAGTTTTTTCAGGAACATTACCTGCTATAACAAGTGGAAACTGGGTGACCCTGCAGTTATCAACTCCATTCCTGTGGAACGGAACTGATAATATTGTTGTTGGCGTTGATGAAAACACACCGAGTTATTCAGGGTATCCGGGAACAGGTTGGGGGAACTATAATGCAGGAGCTAACAGAGGTATTCTTTATTATAATGATACCACAGATCCTAGCCCCGCGGCCCCTCCGGCTGCAACAACAAGATATAGTACCATCCCAAGATTACAGTTGGTAAGTGTAAGTTTACAGCCTTGTACAACTGCGCCTCCTGCCGGGATTACTGTGAGCAGTATAACACCAACTTCAGCTAACGTTTCATGGACTCCATCTACTGGAGCAACCTATGTGGTGAGATACAAACCTGTATCTGGAAGTGTGTGGACCAGTATTTCTGTAACTACTCCATTAACAGGAAGCCAGCTGATTTCAGGTTTAACAGAACAAACTCAATATGAAGTTCAGGTAGCTACCATTTGTGGAGGTACGCAGGGCGCATTTTCAGCAAGTTCAACTTTTACAACTCCAGCGATCAGCTATTGTTCAGCTGGTTCTACAAGTACAACAATAGATGGCTATATAGGTCAGGTTGCTGTTAACGCAACAGGAGCTCCTTCTATGGTAAGTAACTCTGGATTCAGTAATTATACTGATTACAGTACAGATCCAACGAGACAAGTTACTTTCGTAAGAGGAAGTGCAAACAATACGGTTACCATTACGAAGAATTGGCCGGGAACACAATACAGTTTTACCACAGGAGTTTGGATCGATTTTAACAGAAATGGTATTTTCGAAGCAACCGAGCGTGTGTTAACTTCTCCAAGTAATACAACCACTCCAGTGTCTGCTACCTTTACGGTACCTTCCGGTGCAGCTGTTTACGGAGGAAACCTTACGACTCGTATGAGAGTAGGGCTAGCGGAAAGCTCCTCAGTGTCAGCATGTGGAACATTTACATGGGGTGAGGTAGAAGATTATGCAGTAAAACTTATTGATCTGCAAGCTTGTAATGCTACTCCTCCTACTAACATTAGTGTAAATAACTTAACGCCTACTTCAGCTAACGTTACATGGACAGCTGCAACAGGTGCAAGCTATGTAGTAAGATACAGACAAACACCTGCAGGTGCATGGACTACTCTTCCTGCCACAGCTGTATTAGCAAGTAACCAGCTTATTTCAGGTTTATTAGAGCAAACTCAATATGAAGTTCAGGTAGCTACAATATGTGGTGGAACACAAGGGGCCTTCTCAGCAGGAGTACTCTTTACAACACCGGCAATTAGCTACTGTACATCAACATCAACGAGTAGTACAATCGATGGGTTTATCAGTAATGTTACCGTTACACCTACCAACTCTACAGTGATGGTTAGTAATTCAGCCTTTAGTAACTATACCGATTACAGTACGGATGCTACAAGACTGATTACATTAATAAGAGGATCTTCGGGTAATTCAATTTCTATCGCTAAAAGCTGGCCGGGTACTCAGTATTCTTTTGGAACTGGTGTTTGGATTGATTTTAACAGAAATGGAGTATTTGAAGCAAGCGAACAGGTTTTAACTTCAGGAAGTAATACAACGACCCCTGTGACCGCTACATTTGCTGTACCTACTGGTGCTGCCGTTTATGGAGGTATACTTAATACCCGTATGCGTGTAGCCTTAAGAGAATCTGCTAGTGCTGCTGCATGTGGAACTTTCACATGGGGTGAGGTAGAAGATTATGCTGTAAAATTAATAGATCAGCCGGCATGTACTACAGCGCCGCCTGCAAGTCTTACACTGACGAATCTTACGTCTACAACAGTAAACGTATCTTGGATCGGAGCAACAAATGCTACATATACCATAAGATGGAGAGTTTCTCCAGCAGGTGCTTGGCAGACGCAAACTTTAGCTGCAGGTGTAAGCACATATACAATTACAGGTCTTACAGAGCAGACTACCTATGACGTACAGGTTGCTACAAAATGTGGAACCAGTGCATTAGGAGCATATGGTCCTTCAACAACATTTACGACACCACCATTGTCATACTGTCCAATGACAGGAACAGGAACTAACGATCACATTTCTAATGTAACTGTTACTTCTTCTAACCTTGGTGTTCCGGCAATGAGCAACACTTCTGTACAAACTAACTATACAAGTTATACAACACCAGCGACTCTTATTACTTTGGATATTGGTTCTCAAAATAATAAGATCTCTGTAGCAAAAGGATGGACAGGATCAACAAGTAATGACGCTGTTACAGCATGGATCGATTTCAACAGAAACGGAGTCTTCGAAACAACTGAACAAATTCTTACTTCACCAGCAAATACAACTACTCCGGTTAATGCTACATTTGCCGTACCGGCAGCTGCTTATTCAGGAGCATTAACAACCACTATGAGAGTTGTACTTAAGCGTACAAGTGCTCCGGTTATTTGTCAGAATGCCGTAAACGGAGAAGTAGAGGATTATGCTGTAAGATTAAGACCATGTAGCAATATTACCCCTAATCAGCCTACTATTGTGGCAACACACAACTCTGCTACGATTAACTGGACAGGAGTAACGAATAATGTAAGTTATATTGTAAGATATAGAGTTCAGGGACCTCCTGCGGGGGCATGGACACAGGTGTATGCTTCAACGCTTTTAGGAAATATTCCTCTTAACGTAACAGGTTTAATTCCTGCCACTATTTACGATGTTCAGATTGCAGCTATCTGTGGTGATGTTATAGGTACTTATACTCCTATCAAATCATTTACAACACGATGTGATCCAACACCTCCAAATGTTACAATCAGTAACATTACAACGAACTCTGCATTGATTACGTGGGCGCCGCTTGCTGCAAGCTCAAATTATATTATGAGATGGAGAAAAGTAGGAGATACAGGATGGCCAAATCCTATAATCAACTTACCTGCAGCTCCGGCAAACAGTTATACACTAGGAAATTTAGATCCTTACACTAAATATGAAGTTCAGATCGCTAACCAATGTGTTGGAGAAACGACTCCGAACCCATATTCAAACCCTAGAGTATTTACAACTGAAAGAACGTGTCAGCTTCCTCCTCCAGGATTGACGATCACGAATATTTCACCTACAACAGCAGAAATTGTTTGGGATCCTTTCCCAGGTGCGACGTATATATTGAGATATAGAAAAGTAGGAATTCCTAGCTGGACGAATGTATCAACAGTTAATAATACGTATACATTAACAGGATTGACAGAACTTACGAAATATGAAATGCAGGTTGTGAATATCTGTAACGGTACCCCTGGTACATATACTCCTCCTTACTTCTTTACTACACCTACAGTAATTTACTGTCAGATGTCTTCAGGAAGTTCTGCCGGAGAATATATTTCAAAAGTAACAGTTAAGCCAAATGGTAAACCTGTTATGGAAAATGCTTCAGGAGCTTCGAACTATACCAATTATACTGCAACTGCAGCCGCATTCATTGAATTGATCCAAGGATCAACGGGTAACGAAATTACTATCGAGAAAAAATGGGTAGGAAATAGCCAGGATGAAGGTATTGCAGTATGGATTGACTTCAACAGAAACGGATATTTCGATATCAATGAAAGAGTATTCACTTCACCTCCAAATACAACAAGCCCTGTAACAGGAACATTTAATGTACCGGCAGATGCATTTGTAAGTATGACAGACTACAAATATGTAGTAATGAGAGTAGCGATGCAGAAAGGAGGTATTCCTGTGAACTGTACAAGCTTCGACAATGGAGAAGTAGAAGATTACACGGTAAGAATTTCTAAACAAGTAGTTCCTAATGCAACGAATCAAACTGATATTCTGATCTATCCTAATCCTGTAAGTACAGTATTATATGTGAAGAACATCAGCAAAAGAGCGAGTTATAAAATTTACAACTCAGCTGGACAGGTTATTGCAAGCGGTATTCTACTGAACAACCAGATCAATGTAGGTAAATTGATCAACGGAATTTATGTAATAGATATCGACGACAACGGGAAAACCGTTCAGAAGAAATTTATCAAAGAATAATATTTAAATTTCATAATAGAATAAGCCCTCAGTAATGAGGGCTTATTTTTTTTGCAATAAAGGTTTTTTACTTGCTTTAGAATCCTTTATTATTGGTGATACTCAATTGGCTTTTGAAACATATCTACGCTCTTATAAGATGGAATAGTAAGGAAAGTAATATTGATGAATGAACTATGTGAATAAAGGTTAATTACATGAAAATAGGTTAGAATAATTTTGAAAATATATCTCTTTCATAAAATAAGCTCTCAGAAATGAGAGCTTATTTTGTTGAGTGGTCAAACAATTAGAAGGGTATTCTATTGCTTTTTATATTTATTCAATACTGAAGATTATTCGTTCAGTTTGTTCCTTTAAATCCTCCAGATTGGTGTTGTTATAGATCACACAATCTGCTAATTTTAATTTGTCTTTTTCAGGCATTTGTTTTTCCATAACAGCCTCCACTTCCCGATAGGTTTTGTGGTCTCTGTCCATTACCCTTTTTATTCTGATATTATCTTCTGCCGTTACCAGGAGAGACTTGTAACATTGACGGTTCAGTTTTAGCTCAAACAATAAGGCGGTTTCTTTAAAAACCAGATATTTAGTTTGTTTCTGTACCCATTCTTCAAAATCAATTCTTACAGCCGGATGAATGATTTCATTCAACTGATGAAGCAGATCTTTATCATTGAAGACTTTCTCTGCTACCCATTTCCTGTCATATATTCCATTTTCATTATAAGATTCTTCTCCTAAAAGTTCTTTTATTTTAGCTTTTAGATCTTCATTTTCATTCACTATGGATTTTGCCCGGTCATCCGAATAATAAACCGGAAATCCGAACTCTTCAATATAATGGGCAACGGTTGTCTTTCCCGAGCCAATTCCACCGGTTAATCCAATAATCTTCGATGCTGGTTCCGGGTCAGCTTTCTTTGTTTCTGAGTGTAATTCTTCCATACTTAAAAATTAATATCCAAAAACATCATTAAAGCTATACGTTTCATTTAATCTAACCCCTTTTTCAGTCATTTTGAGGCTGGCCAGTTCATTGTGGGCATCATGCTCAAAAAATAGCAGATACTCATTGTCAACACACTGTTTCAGGAACTTCCCTTTCTCCTCCATTGTCAAAAGAGGACGGGTATCATATCCCATGACATACACTTGATTAATATGCCCTGCGGTAGGGATAAGATCCGCTGCAAAAACAATTGTTTTTTCCTGGTATTGAATAACCGGAAGCATTTGTTTTTCCGTATGTCCGTCAACAAAAATTACATCCATTTTCAGATCCGGAGCGAAGCCATAATTTCCTGTCTTAGGAAGCGGTAAAAATTGTAACTGCCCACTTTCCTGTATGGGGATGATATTTTCTTTCAGGAAGCTTGCTTTTTCTCTGGGATTAGGCTCTGTAGCCCATTGCCAGTGATTTTCATTAGTCCAGAACTGTGCATTTTTAAAAGCAGGTCTGTAGCCTGTTTTATCATCATTCCATTCAATGGCACCACCACAGTGGTCAAAATGAAGATGCGTTAAAAATACATCAGTAATATCTTCTTTTACAAAACCATATTTTTTTAGATTTTTGTCCAGATTATCATCTCCCCAAAGAGAGTAGTGGCCAAAGAATTTTTCATCCTGTTTGTTCCCTAGACCGCAATCTACAAGGATGAGTTTCTTGCCGTCTTCAATAAGCAGAGAGCGGGTTCCAAGGTCAATTAGATTTTTTTCGTCTGCTGGGTTAGTTTTCTCCCACAGACTCTTTGGGACGACTCCGAACATTGCGCCGCCGTCCAGCTTAAATTTTCCACATTGTATTGGATATAATTTCATAGTATATTGTGTTGATTTTATTTCTTAATTAATTTCATTTTTTCTGCGATCTTTCTTCCGTCATCGTCCGCATTTTCAAGATGGGAAATAATACTTTGAAAGTCATTCTCTTTTCTGTTTTGAGAAAGTTTTTGCTTAATAAATATTTCAGTCGGAATTATTTTGAGTCCGAAAGCTCCCTTCATCTCCTTTTCTACAAATTCCTTTCCCATGTCTTTCACCATCATAGGGCATTGCTGAAAATTTTCATACTTTGAGGTTAACTTTTCAAGATGATTGTAAAGCTCGTCATGATTCATCAGTTCTACTTTTCCATAGATTTGTACCGCTTCATAGTTCCAGGTAGAAACATTGATATGATCATACCAGCTGCTCGAAATGTAGGTGTGAGCTCCCAGGAAGTCACATAGAACTTCATCTCCGTTTTGCAAAGCTTTTGCCTGTGGATTTGCCCGGGAAATATGACTTTCCAGGTAAATTTCTTCCGGGTTATCTTCATTGAGCATCATCATCGCATGGGTAGCTCTGATTTTACCCACCGAAGAAATGAGTAGTGCAAATGAGTTTTCACTGATGATTTCTTTCATCAGTTGATAATCTTCGCTTCTGTATATTTTTGGGACGAACATATAATTTTAAAATAACTCTCCTGGGGCTTGGGGTTTCGCAATATTCAAGTGCTTGTATGCTTTTTCCGTTACTTCCCTTCCTCTTGGGGTACGAATGATAAATCCTTCCTGAATAAGGAAAGGTTCGTAAACTTCTTCCAGTGTTTCAGGATTCTCAGCGATGGAAGTGGCCAACGCAGAAATTCCTACCGGTTTTCCTTTAAAGTTTTCAATCATGACACGCATGATTTTATTATCCATTTCATCAAGACCGAATTCATCCACATTCAGAGAATCCAGTGCATATTTGGTGATGTTGATTTCAATTTCTCCATTTCCTTTGATCTCTGCAAAATCACGTACCCTTCTTAAAAGAGCATTGGCAATTCTGGGAGTTCCACGGCTTCTTCTTGCAATTTCAATAGCAGCATCCTCATAGATCTTTACTCCTAATACTCTTGAACTTCTTTGAATAATAGTTGAAATAAGCTCTACGGAATAATATTCAAGCCTGCTCTGAATACCAAATCTGGCGAGCATAGGCTTGGTAAGCATACCACTTCGTGTAGTTGCTCCAACTAAAGTAAAAGGATTCAGTCCGATCTGAACACTTCTTGCATTGGGACCGCTTTCCAGCATAATATCAATCTTATAATCTTCCATTGCAGAATATAAATACTCTTCCACAACAGGAGAAAGACGATGGATCTCATCAATAAAAAGAACATCGTTTTCTTCAAGATTGGTTAAAAGGCCGGCTAAACTGCCGGGCTTATCTAAAACAGGTCCGGAAGTGATCTTACAGCCTACCCCAAGCTCATTCGCTATGATGTTGGCCAAAGTCGTTTTACCCAGTCCTGGCGGGCCGTGCAACAACACATGATCCAGAGCTCCGCCACGTCTTTTTGCAGCCGTAACGAACACTTCAAGATTTTCTAACGTTTTTCTTTGTCCAGCAAAATCTTTAAAGCTCTGCGGACGAATTTGTTCCTCCTGCATGAGCTCCTCGTGCGAGTAGTTTTCCCTATCTGGATGTAAAAAATCAGGCATTAATTCATTTCATTTACCTCAAAGATAGGAAATTTAGACTTAGGTTGAGGCAGAGGTGGAAAAAAGGTGAATACCGGATCTTAACCTAAGGAAATGCTTGAGATAAAAGATATTTTTGAGTATTTTTGACAGAGAAATTCTAAGCTGAATAGGCTTTAAGCATAAATTTTACGAACAATCACATGAAATTAATAGGACCATTCAAGCAAATTGTAACACTTGCAAACCTTCCGTTAAGAGGAAAATTATCTGATGAACAACTTGAAATTATCACTGATGGCGGAATTTTAATTGAAAATGATACCATCAAAAAAGTAGGTAATTTTATAGCATTACAATCTGAAAACCCAGGCCTGGAAATTGAAACCATAGAAGGAGAGCAGATTGTTCTTCCTGCTTTTGTAGACTCTCATACCCACATTTGTTTTGGAGGAAACCGTGCCAATGATTTTGCCATGAGAAATGCCGGGAAAACGTATCTGGAAATTGCTGAGAGCGGCGGTGGGATATGGAGTTCCGTACAGCATACAAGAAATGCTTCTGAAGAAGAATTATTATCAACACTTTTAGAAAGGATAGATTTCCTGATCTCCTTAGGAATTACCACTATTGAAGTAAAAAGTGGCTATGGACTTGATGTGGAAAATGAGCTTAAAATGCTCAGAATAATAAAAAAAGCACGGGAAAAAACGAAAGCGACTTTAGTTCCTACCTGTCTTTCTGCGCATTTGAAACCCAGAGATTTTGATGGAAGCAATCAGGAATATTTAGACTATATCATCACGGAAATTTTACCGAATGTGAAAGAAGAGAACCTTGCCTCACGTGTGGATATTTTTATTGAGAAATATGCATTTCAGCCTGAAGAAAGTAAAGATTTCCTTCTTAAAACTAAAGAATTAGGTTTTGAAATTACCGTTCATGCAGACCAGTTTACTCCGGGAAGTTCAAGGATTGCGGTTGAGGTTGGTGCCCAATCTGCAGACCATTTAGAAGCAACAATTGATGAGGATATAGAATTTCTTGCTCAATCAAACACTGTAGCAACAGCATTGCCGGGAGCAAGTTTAGGATTAGGTGAAAAATTTACACCGGCCCGAAAATTATTGGATGCAGGAGCCATTCTTGCCATAGCCAGTGACTGGAACCCAGGTTCCGCACCGATGGGCAATTTGATAACCCAGGCTTCTATTTTAGCAACCTTTCAAAAATTATCGACTGCAGAAGTTTTAGCTGGTATCACTTTCCGTTCGGCATATGCGCTGGGATTATCAGACAGAGGAAGGTTAGAAAACGGATTAAAAGCAGATTTTGTAACGTTCAAAACAGATAATTTTCAGAATGTACTCTACAACCAGGGAAGTCTGACTGCTGAAAATGTGTATATTGATGGAAATAAGGTGTGAGCTGAATCTTTATCATATTAAATAACAAGATTCACCATAATTTAAGCTAATCGTAAAATTCAAATTTACCCTATAATTTTTGATGTAAAGATTTTATTTTAAAAATCCCCATTTCTTATTTTGAGCAGAAATGGGGATTTCAAGTTAGTCTAAAAAGTTATTAATACTTCTTATATTTTTTATGATCCTTTCTTCACTGTTTTTGGGGGCAGGTCTGCCAAATGTATTAAAGAAAGAACCTAAAGGGTCATCCATTTTTTCCTTTCTTTTCTTATAAAATTTTTCATAGGTTGTATCAATGCCAAATGGTAGCTTTCCAATAGGCTTTTTAATTTTTTTCAATCCCATTAATGAAAAATGAAAGTAATCCTTGGAATCATAAGCTTCTAAAACCAAGCCTGGTAACCCTTTAAAAGTATATGGGCCGTCCTGAATGGGAATTTGCTCCGTATACCATACTGTAATAAGCTTATTTCCATATTTGCTTATTGCTTTTCTGCAATTATATCCTTGTATAATTTTTGTTTCATTTTCAAATTTCCATATAATTTTATTTGGCGCTTCAAAATTATAATGCTCTTTCGAAATTTCATCATAGATTGTTATCTTGCCCCCAGAATAAAGTACTTCCGGTTTAAATTTTGCAGTCGGAACTGATGAGGTATTGATTTCAATTCGCCCATTAACGGGATTCGATACACTTTTTTCAACTGAAATCAAAGTCAGAGAATCTGCAATTTGTTTCTGATCACTTTTAAAGAGGGATGTATGAGTACCAATTAAAAGCGATGCATTTTCTTTTTTCAGGGTATTTGTATTTGCAGTATCAATCAAAAAAGTAATCAAGTATTTGCATTCAATCTTAGAACTATCTATTTCCTGAGATAAAAAATGAAGTGGTAAAAAAAATATTAGTAAGAAATACTTATAGAATAATCTCATTGTTTGAAAAATTAATATGAACTGCTACCACATTGATATTCGTTGTAAAGACTACTGTTTTCGCCCATACATGCAAATGCACGTCGTCTATCACTTGGACTATCATACTCATAGCATACAGTATCATTTACATCTTTGCTATTATCACACCAACAAACCATTGTGTAAGTTTGACAATACTGTTGTTTTGTTTCTTCTTTAGTTGGTTTAATTTTTTCAGTGTTTTTCACACTATATTTTGTTGGTTTTGTTTCTTCAGTATTTTTTGCACATACTAATCCTACAACTCCTAGAGCTGCTACAAATAATAATTTCTTCATAATTCTATGTTTTTTTTATATCCAAATATAAAAAAAATTATGATTATGAAAATATTTTTACAATTAGAAAATGAATAATTTTACAATTTATTAGTATTTAAAAGAAAATATACAAATTAGAATAACAAAAAATATTATATAGGGTTAGCTCGCAATGTTAAGGGTGATAATAAAAAAACTTATTATTTTAATTACTTTTCCAATCGATGAAATGTCATTTTATTATCCAAACAATATTAATTAGCTTTACTGGACATAACCCAATTGAATTATAAAGAATGATTTCACAGAATATTTGGCAAGGCAGATTGGATGGAGAGGAACTTCTTTTCCACAGAATATTTCAACGAGTAAAAGAAGAAACGAATTACGATTCTATTTCAACGAATGATTACGTTTTACATGGTTTTGCCGTTGATGAAGGCGTAAGAAGGAATAAAGGAAGATCAGGAGCTAAAGATGCACCGGATGTGATCCGAAAAAATATGTCTAATTTCCCAGTGATCCTCCCTGATTTTTCTTTGCTGGATTTTGGAAATCTGACATGTGAAAACGGCGATTTGGAAACTACACAGAATAATCTTGCAAAGAACGTATCAAAAGTTCTTTTAAAAGGGGGAAAATCAATTGTACTGGGTGGCGGACATGAAGTGACCTATGCCCATTATTTGGGAATCAGAACAGCGTTTCCTGAACAGAAAATAGGAATCATTAATATTGATGCCCATTTTGATAACAGACAGCCTGAAAATGGAGTAGGAGCAAGCTCCGGAACAGGATTCTGGCAGATTGCGCAGGAAGGAGAAATCAATTCCCTACACATTGGAATCCAAAGAAACTCCAATACCCTAAAATTATTTGATACTGCTCATCAGCTTGGGATGAAGTACATTCTGGCAGACGAGTTATTTTTTGAAAATCTTCCATCCATTTATCAGCGTATCAATGATCTTTTGGAGACGGTAGATTTTGCTTATGTGACGGTTTGTATGGATGTGTTTAATGCGTCAATTGCCCCGGGAGTTTCGGCTTCGGCGTACAATGGGATTTTTGCCGATCCTACTTTTATGCATTTTTACAGACATATTTTGAAAAGTGAAAAGATTGTCGCATTGGATGTGGCAGAAGTAAATCCTTCACTCGATATTCAGGAAAGAACAGCCAGACTGGCCGCATGTCTTGTGAATGAATGGTTTATGGTGTGATCAAAAAAAGCGGACCCTTTCGATAGAGAAAATCATTATTTTATATAGCAGTAAGGAACAAAATTTGTTGCCTTCAAGATGCTTTGTGAGAAGCATTCATAAATTCATTTTTTTGAATTTAAAACAGAAATTATATTATGGAACAATTAATTGAAGATAAACTTATTAAAGCAGATAAGGCTTTTTCAGTTTGGAAGAAAGTACCGTTTGAGGAAAGACAGAAACTGATTGCCAAGGCAGCGGAGATTTTTAAAACTCATTCTGGAAAGTTTGGTAAGATTATTACAACAGAAATGAATAAGCCGGTCTCCCAGTCTATTGCTGAGGTAGAAAAGAGCGCTTTAATGATGAATTATTATGCAGATGCTGAAAATGTCCTGAAACCTGAAAAGGTGGATTCTGAATATCATTATTCTGAAGTACATTATGTTCCTAAAGGAGTTATTTTAGGAGTTATGCCATGGAATTTCCCTTTCTGGCAGGTATTAAGATTTGCTACACCCGCCATTTTATCTGGAAATACAGTTGTTCTGAAACATGCTTCCATTTGTTTCGGAAGTGGAAATGTAATTGAACAGGTTTTCCTGGAAGCAGGTTTTCCGGAAGGGGTTTTCCAAAATCTGGAAGTAGGACATAAAGAAGTGAAAGAAATTCTTGAACATAAAACAATTAAAGGAGTAAGCCTTACGGGAAGTGAAAAAGCCGGTGCTGAGGTAGCCTCTATTGCCGGACAGAATATTAAAAAATCTCTTCTTGAATTGGGAGGAAGTGATGCTTTTATCGTTCTGGATGATGCTGATCTTGACAAAGCGGCAAAAGAAGGAGCAAAAGCAAGGCTTCAAAACTGTGGACAGACTTGTGTTGCAGCAAAAAGATTTATCATTGATGAGAAAATAGAGGATGAGTTTCTTCCGAAATTCATTGAAGAATATAAAAAATACATTCCTGCAGATCCGATGGATAAAGAAACCCTGATCGGGGGAATGGCAAGACCGGATCTGGCTGATGATCTGGAAAATCAATTTAAAAAAGCATTAGAGAACGGGGCAGAAATTATTATTCCGCTGGAAAGAATTTCTGATACTGAATTTAATCCGGGATTAATCAGAGTACAGGAAGGAAATCCTATTCTTCAGGAAGAACTGTTTGGACCTCTTGGAATGGTAATGATCGCTAAAAATGACGAGGAAGCATTGCAAATGGCGAATGATATTCCTTTTGGACTGTCTAATTCTGTTTGGACAGTAACCAAGGAACGTCAGTTATTTTTTATAGAAAACCTGGAATCCGGAACGGTGAATATCAACAGAATGACCAGTTCTGATCCACGTTTTCCTTTTGGAGGCACCAAGTCTTCCGGGTATGGAACGGAGCTTTCTCTGCATGCTTTAAAAGAGTTTGTAATAGCGAAGACCATTGTGGGAAATTAATTTACTTTGTACAATATAGTATGTACACAATGTAAAAAGTAGAGTGTAATAAAAAACTCCCGGAAATAGCTATTTCCGGGAGTTTTTGTATGATTGCAAAAGGTAATTTTGCTTATTGCTTTAAACTGTTGTCAATCGTAATGTATTTGTTTTTCCTCCCTCATACGATGGAGTAGCATTGATGTTGATTACAAAATCTCCGCTTTCAATATATCCATGATTATGTGTCAGCATATTTACCTGGATAATAGTTTCATCCGTAGGTTTTTTCATGTCATAGTAATACGCACGAACTCCCCAAAGAAGGTTCAGCATTGTAATTACTCTTTTATTACCGCTATACACAATGATATGGGAATTAGGTCTGTGTGCAGAAAGCTGGAACGCTGTATATCCGGAATGCGTTAAAGTAACAATTGCCGAAACATTGGTTGTTTTTGCAATTCTTACCGCTGCAAGACATACTCTGTTGGTAATGAATCTCTCATCGATACAGTTATAGTCTTTTTCCATTGGCTCGTTCTTATGTTGATAAAAGCTGGTCTTTTCAATATTCTGAACAATTTTAGCCATGTTCTCAACCACCTGAACCGGATATCTTCCTACTGAAGTTTCTCCTGAAAGCATTACCGCATCAGCTCCGTCCAATACAGAGTTGGCAACGTCATTTACTTCCGCTCTTGTTGGCGTTAAGCTATTGATCATCGTTTCCATCATTTGAGTAGCGATAATCACCGGCTTGGAATAGAATCTTGCTTTTTCAACCAAATTTTTCTGAATAGCAGGAACTTCTTCCATTGGAACTTCTACACCTAAATCTCCACGGGCAACCATTAAACCATCACATTCCAATAGAATTTCGTCGATGTTTTTAACCCCTTCAGGTTTTTCAATCTTAGCGATGATTGGTGTTTTGAATTTACCGTTTGGATGTTTTTTGATCAGTTCTTTAAGATCAATAATATCCTGAGCATGACGAACGAATGACAAAGCGATCCAGTCAACCTCCATGTCAAGCATGAAATTAGCATCCTGAATATCCTTTTCCGTTAATGCAGGAAGAGAAACGTTTGTATTGGGAAGGTTTACTCCTTTTTTAGAACTCAAAGGTCCCCCTTGAATTGTTTTTGCTTTTACGGTATCTATTTTATTGGTCTCAATAACTTCCAGCATTAGCTTTCCGTCATCAATAAGGATTCTTTCTCCAACGTTTACATCCTGTGGAAACTGTTGGTACGTCATGTATACTTTCGTAGAATCTCCTTCAATTTTTTCATTGGTAAAAGTAAGAATGTCGCCAGGATTCAGGTAAGAACCTTCCTTTACAACACCTACTCTTAATTTTGGACCTTGTAAATCTCCCAGAATGCTTACAGAATATCCATGTTCCTTATTAAGGTCTCTGATAAGATCAATATTTGATCGAACTAAGTCGTAATCTGCATGTGAAAAATTTATTCTAAAAACGTCAACACCTGCTTTCATTAATCCTAACATTACTTCTCTTGATGATGAAGCCGGGCCTAGCGTTGCGATAATTTTTGTCTTCTTTAAATACTTATTCATAATACTGGATAATTTGATAAAGTTCCTCATCAGAACTTAGTGTATAATCTTGAATTGGAAAAACAAGATTTTCAGGGAGCAAAATTACGGAAAAATCAGGAAACTGTTCCGAACTATGCAGAATATATTCTACATCTACCTGATTATTTAATAAAAACTTAATATTTTCTTCTCCTGTGAAGAGTTCGGTTTGTAATTTTTTTTGATTACTTTCCGAGCATCTGTTTGAGATGAAAGTAAAACAGGTCTTTGTAGACTTGTGATACGCTTCGTATCTGGGAAAAGAATATTCAAAATAAGCCCCATGAAAGATCAGATCTTTCTTTCTTGAAAATTTGAGGTCGTTATTTTGATTGATGGTATAAAAAAACTCATGAGCGGGTATATTTTTGGCTAATCTTACCAAACCGATGGCAATATCTTCAAATTCTATATCGTCTAAATCATAAAGCTTTTGAATTTCCAAGTATATTTTCTTTTTTGTTTAAAATATAAAATGCTCTTTGTGCAGCCTTTTCTTCTGCCTTTTTCTTGGATGTTTCTGTAGCATTGGCGATTTTTTCCTGTCCCAGCCATACGTGGCAACGGAATACGATCGCTTTATTTACCTGAATCTCCTCACAAGTCTCGTACTTTATATTTACTTTTTTCTTCTGGCTCCATTCGAGCAGAAGACCTTTGTAACTTACAATTTTGTTTTCAAGCTTGTTCATCTCAACAGGCGTTAATAATCTTTCCAAAATGAGTTTCTTACAGAATTCATAGTGGAAGTCCAAGTAAATGGCACCAATTAAGGCCTCGAATAAATTTCCGGAGATATTTTCCCCTAAGGCTACAGAACCCTGCTTTTGCAAAAGGTCGGTAAGCTTTAAGTCTTCTCCTAATTTATTAAGATTTTTCCTATTAACAATTTTAGATTTCATTTGTGTCAGATATCCTTCATTGGCTTTTGGATAGGCCTGGAATAAATGACAAGAAATAATTGTACCCAAAACAGAATCCCCTAAAAATTCAAGTCTTTCGTAATTACTGTCTTGATTTTTAGAAGAACTTTTTAAAGAAAAAGCTTCACGATAAAGAGCAACATTTTGTACCTCGGTACCAAGCATCTTGCTGAGCTGGGTACTAAGGAAATAGTCTCTTTCCGTTAATTTTCTTTTTCTTTTTTTGAGAAGGAATTTAGAAAAGTATTTCTGTAACTCCATTCAGTAAATTTAGATTTTCGTAAATAGAACGCAGGCATTGTGCCCACCAAATCCAAAAGTATTACTCATGGCTACTTTTACGTCTTTCTTTACAGCTTTATTGAATGTAAAATTCAGTCTGCTGTCAATGTTTTCATCATCAGTAAAATGGTTGATGGTAGGAGGAACAATACCATGAATAATCGTTCCTAATACAGCAATAGCTTCAATTACTCCTGCTGCACCCAAAAGATGGCCTGTCATTGATTTTGTAGAATTGATCTGAATGTCGTAAGCATGCTCGCCCAGTAATTTCGAAATTGCGCTGGATTCTGCAACATCTCCTAATGGAGTAGAGGTACCATGCATATTGATATGGTCTACTTCATCAGCAGTTAAGCCGGCATCTTCCAAACAGTTTTTCATTACCAGATAAGCTCCTAGCCCTTCCGGATGAGGTGCTGTCATATGATGTGCATCTGCACTCATACCACCACCCGTTAATTCTGCATAAATTGTTGCACCACGTTTTACTGCGTGTTCATATTCTTCAAGAATAATGGATCCTGCACCTTCTCCCAATACAAATCCATCTCTGTCTTTGTCAAAAGGTCTTGAAGCTGTTGTAGGGTCATCATTTCGTGTAGAAAGTGCCATCATCGCATTGAATCCGCCGACGCCACTTGCTGTAACGGCTGCTTCAGAGCCTCCGCATACAATAACGTCTGCTTTTCCTAGCTGGATGAGCATTTTAGAGTCAATTAGAGCATTTGCAGAAGATGCACAGGCAGATACTGTTGTATAATTGGGTCCATGGAAGCCATACTCAATAGAGATGTGGCCTGGAGTAATGTCCGCAATCATTTTAGGAATAAAGAATGGATTAAACCTAGGTATATCTGTTTTTGCCCATCCCAGGACTTCTGTTTCAAAAGTCTCTAAGCCTCCGATTCCGGAGCCCCAAATTACGCCGACTCTGTTTTTATCTACATTGTCTTCCATAATTCTGGAGTGTGCTACTGCTTCTCTGGCTGCAACAAGTCCCAACTGGGTATTTCGGTCCATTTTTTTAGCTTCTTTCTTATCGAAATGCTGTAATGGATCAAAATTTTTCACTTCGCAAGCGAATCTTGTTTTAAAGTTTGTGGCATCAAAAAGAGTAATCGGAGCAGCACCGCTCTCACCTTTAATAAGATTTTCCCAGTATTCTTTTGCATTATTTCCAATCGGTGTTATTGCTCCAAAACCGGTTACAACTACTCTTTTTAATTCCATAAACTTTTAAAATTTTCTTTTTTGTTGAAGAATATTATTTATTTACTACTTCTTCGATATAAGCAATAGCGTGCCCTACAGTAGTAATTTTTTCAGCTTGGTCATCAGGAATCTGAATATTAAATTCTTTTTCGAATTCCATGATTAACTCAACTGTATCTAGTGAATCTGCTCCCAAATCGTTAGTGAAGCTAGCTTCAGGAGTTACTTCTGTTTCTTCAACGTCAAGCTTATCAGCGATGATAGCTTTTACTCTTGATGCAATGTCTGACATAGTAAATTATTTTTTTAATTGTTAGATGGTGCAAATAT